>Ga0209181_10000028_pt1 | contig 208421 bp, 157 predicted proteins | sample MAT05_FD_187208 | JGI IMG/M metagenome (GOLD analysis project Ga0209181, IMG submission 187208) | Freshwater microbial communities from Lake Fryxell liftoff mats and glacier meltwater in Antarctica - MAT-05 (SPAdes) (version 2) | ecosystem: Environmental > Aquatic > Freshwater > Ice > Liftoff...
TTTTGTCTCTTTTGTGTTTAAAAAACCCGCTCTACGGACTTTTGTGCCCTTTTGTCTCTTTTGTGTTTAAAAAAACCGCTCTACGGACTTTTGTATCCTTTTGTCTCTTTTGTGTTTAAAAAAACCACTCTACGGACTTTTGTGCCCTTTTGTCTCTTTTGTGTTTAAAAAAACCACTCTACGGACTTTTGTGCCCTTTTGTCTCTTTTGTGTTTAAAAAACCGCTCTACGGACTCTTGTGATTTTGTCTCTTTTGTGTTTAAAAAACCCGCTCTACGGACTTTTGTGCCCTTTTGTCTCTTTTGTGTTTAAAAAACCCGCTCTACGGACTTTTGTATCCTTTTGTCTCTTTTGTGTTTAAAAAAACCACTCTACGGACTTTTGTGTTCTTTTGTCTCTTTTGTGTTTAAAAAACCCGCTCTACGGACTTTTGTGTCCTTTTGTCTTTTGTGTTTAAAAAAACCGCTCTACGGACTTTTGTGTCCTTTTGTCTCTTTTGTGTTTAAAAAAACCACTCTACGGACTTTTGTGCCCTTTTGTCTCTTTTGTGTTTAAAAAAACCGCTCTACGGACTTTTGTACCCTTTTGTGTTTAAAAAAACCACTCTACGGACTTTTGTGCCCTTTTGTCTCTTTTGTGTTTAAAAAAATCCGCTCTACGGACTTTTGTGCCCTTTTGTGTTTAAAAAAACCGCTCTACGGACTTTTGTGCCCTTTTGTCTTTTGTGTTTAAAAAAACCGCTCTACGGACTTTTCTGCCCTTTTGTCTCTTTTGTGTTTAAAAAACCACTCTACGGACTTTTGTGCCCTTTTGTCTCTTTTGTGTTTAAAAAATCCGCTTTACGGACTTTTGTGATTTTGTCTCCTGCTCCCGCCCGTAGTGTGTTCCGCGACATCGTCGGGCGTGGATGACCCGACGTACGTTACTTTTTTCAAAAAATTGTGTCTTGTGTCTTGTGTCTTGTGTCTTGTGTCTCAAGTCTTGTGTCTTGTGTCTCAAGTCTTGTGTCTTGTGTCTTGTGTCTTGTGTCTCAAGTCTTGTGTCTCAAGTCTTGTGTCTTGTGTCTTGTGTCTTGTGTCTCAAGTCTTGTGTCTTGTGTCTCAAGTCTTGTGTCTTGTGTCTTGTGTCTTGTGTCTCAAGTCTTGTGTCTCAAGTCTTGTGTCTCAGGTCTCTTATCTCCGCCGCTAATACTCCATCTGCAACTTGAATAGTAATCTGCTCACCAGATTGAATTTCGGAGACAGAGCGGATGGCTTTCCCTTTGTGGCGTGTAATGGAGTACCCTCTACGCAGCGCAAAAGCAGGATCAGCAACCGTACATTTTGCAGCGGCTTCCTCCAACAAAAGGTGCTGATACCGCAGGATACGTGCGAGCATTTGCGGAATTTCCTGCTCTGCTTGCAGAAGCGACCGGGATGCCGTACGAATGTTTTCGCGAATACCCCATTGCAGAGCAGCTTCAGCCTGATTGATCTCCAGTGTTTTTATCTTGAGTTGGGTTTCGCTTATCCGCCGGATATGTTCCGTACTTTGCAGTAATATATTTTCAAAAAACAGGTTGTGTTGAATCAAAAAATCAGCTACCGCCGTAGGGGTCTTTTGTGCGGTATGAGCAATAATATCCAAGATGCTTTCGTCCGTCTCGTGACCGATGCCCGTGATAAGCGGCAAAGGCAGCATGGCTGCTGCTGTACACAATTCAGGTTCGTCGAAAACGGCAAGATCGAGCTTTGCCCCTCCGCCGCGCAGCACCACGATGCAATCAAACGACCGATATTGTGCCGCTACTGCCCTGAAGGCCGCCAATAATTCTGGTTCTGCATTTTTTCCCTGTACGGCAGCCCGAAAAAAACGGGTGTGAAATTGGTATCCGAATGCATTTTGAGTTAGTTGTTTTTGAAAATCCTGATACCCGGCTGCATCCTCTGAACTGACTACCGCAATTCTTTGTACCACGAGCGGCAACCGGAGACTTCGGTTTTGTTTTAACAAATTGGTCTCATACAAGGTTTGCAGGGTTTGCCGGCGGCGCAGCTCCAATTGACCAACGGTGTGTGCCGGATCAATTTCAGTAATAATTAGTTTGAGTCCGTATCGTTCGTGAAAGTCGGGCTGCACCCGTAATTTCAACGCCAATCCTTCCCGCATCAGAGCATCCGGGGAAACCCCCAATGTTTTCTGGATACTGCGCGCATCTGCGGCCCAAAGTACCGCTGCCTGCTGCGCAATGACTGATCCTTCCGCTCCTTTTTGTATCAAATCTATGTACCAATGCCCACGGGAGTGATTGGCCTGAGCAACTTCAGCCGTTATCCACAGGGGGGTCTGGAAATTGAGTGCCACTACGCGTCGAAGGTGCTCGTTCAGATCAAGCAGGGTGTAATGCATAGGATGCTTTAATCGTTCAACCAAAGGTCGCCAACGGGTCGCGCTGCCATTTTTCCGTCATTCATGATGCGCTCCTGCTGGTCTATACCTTCCTGATGGATGGCTTCTAAAAACATAGAGATAAAATCGCGGCTGAGTTCCTGTTTTTCTGCGCGTTGCCGGCAAGCATCGGAGAGGGTACGCCATCGCTCCGGCTGTAGAATAGAAATGTTTTGTTCCTTTTTTAGGTAGCCTATTTCGCGTACAAAATGCATCCGTTGTGCAATAAGATGAATGATTTCTTCATCCAATTCATCAATCTGGTGCCTGAAATTTTCTACTTTTACCTGAAAATCAGGGTCATCGGTCGTAATGCGGCGGCGGGTCAGGCCAGCCATCATTTCACCAAATACTTCCGGGGTGATTTGCTGTGCGGCATCGCTCCAGGCAGTATCGGGCGTAGGATGTACCTCCACCATAAGGCCGTCGAAATTGAGGTCATAAGCCTTTTGAGCTGTTTCTGCCAGAATATCGCGCCGGCCACAGATGTGGCTGATATCGCAGATGACTTCCAGTCCCGGAAATTCCTGCATCAGGTCAATAGCCATTTGCCACCGTGGTAAATTGCGGTATTTGGAGTCGCCATGGGTGCTAAAACCCCGGTGAATGGCGGCAATGCGGCGCAGACCTACTTTGTATAGGCGTTCTATGGCTCCTACCCAGAGTTTATAGTCGGGGTTGACCGGATTTTTGACGATGACCGGAATGTTAGTGCCAGCCATAGCATCGGCTATCTCCTGCACAGAAAATGGATTGACAGTAGTACGTGCACCAATCCAAAAGACATCTACGCCGTACTTCAGACACTCATATACATGTTGGCCGGTAGCCACTTCTGTCGTGACTTTCATGCCAGTTTCTTCCTTTACCCTGCGGAGCCAGGGGAGACCTTTAATGCCAATTCCTTCAAAGGCACCGGGGCGGGTGCGGGGTTTCCAGATTCCGGCGCGATACAGATCTATTCCTTTATCTTTCAGACCGTATGCCGTGATGAGTACCTGTTCTTCCGTTTCTGCCGAGCAGGGGCCGGCTACGAGAACAGGTCGTTTTTTTATATCGAATACTGGTTGAAAATCCATGGGCAAAGTTTATTTAAGCAGTCTTCCATCAAAAATGAGATTTTTACTCGTTTCTTATTACTTGATTATGTGTAAATTACAGGATTTATAATTTATCATTATTTGGCGACAAAGGTAAAAGAATTATCCCGCATAAAACTTCAAACAATCATCGCACAGTATTTTATTGCCAAATTGTCGTTCGAGGGTTTCTCTTGTAGCGGGATGCAGGTTCGGGAATTTTGCCCAACCATCGTTATTGCTGTAATGGATAAATTTTTTCTTACAACGGGGGCAATCGTGCATAAAATTTTCTTCCAGTTCCACAAATGCGGAATCCACGCGTCCACCCACGGGTGGATGGTGTTTCCGAACCCGTACTCGGAGCGCCTGCATACCTGAAAATTGAAATTTTATCCGTTCCATAATACCGTCTGCAACGGTTTCAAGGAGTTTTCGGGGTTGTTCCATTTCTAACCGGCACACCTGATGTACCGTTTCATAATTGATGGTTCCTTCTAATTTGTCGTCAGAAGATGGCTTAGTTTTTATATAAACATCCACGACAAAGTCGGTGCCAAGTATTTGTTCCGCTTCATAAAAGCCGTGATAAGCATAAAAACGTATTCCTTCGAGAGCGATCCAAGCCATATAGGTGGTGGATAGTGATTAATTACTGGTTATTAGTTTGCACAAACGGCTTATTTCAAACCAAGTACTTAAGATAGGTGGATTTCGGCTTTCGGGATGCTGGCTGGCTACTTATTCACCTAACATTTCCTGCAACAGGTCGCGTTGTTGGGCAAGTTCAGGGCATTTTGCCGTCAATCTTTTTTCTACTTCCGGGTAGTCTGCTTCGTGTAAGGCCCCAAATTGGGCGATAATGGAAGCAGAACAATCCCTGACGTTGATGTATTCATCTTGTATTTCCTGTAAGTTCTTTTGAAATATTTCCTGCGACACACCTTCCTTTTGCCCTTTGGCCGCCTGCTGGTTGAGGGCAATGAGTCGGGCAGTACAAGCACAATATGAATCCGTTATTTTGTCATAACGGGATACTTCCGGCTGTGAAAAACAACCTGAAAGAAAGAGCAGCGCTGAGTAGAGCGTTATCAAAGATTCGTTAAACATCAGTAATTTTTTTTATTAAGTAGTCAATAGTCGGCAGTCCACAGTCTCACAAACCCTTGACAATAAGGTAATTAATGAAATTCAAAACTACGATTATTTCTATTTACCCACTTATTCCTATGCTTTTTACCTGTAAATGAATTTAATTAATTCATTCCCGCGCCACCATCCTTCGCCAGAAGCTAATCGCTAAACCCAGCAACATCAACATACAACCCATCCAAACCCATTTGATACCAGGGAAAACAATGGCTTCTAAAACTATATAATCGGAGCGCGCAGTATCTTCCACAATTTCAAAAGGAATTTTTCGGGCTGCCTCACTCGTTTGAGCAGCCCCGATGGTCATGATGCCCGTAGCAGGATCAATGTTTTCAAATCGCAAATGCAGGCCATAACCGGGCAATTCCGATTTCAGGCTGTAGGGTATATTTCCCCGTATAAAATAAAGGGGGTTTACTACGGATTTTTCCCCGTTAGGAGCAGTAACTTCCAATCGGGCACCCACGGCAATATCATTGGGCTCGGAGGTATAATTGGGATGGCTGACTTCCCGTTCGGCCCCTACAAAACGCACCTGAAATCCATTAAAAGCAAAAGAGGCTCCGTCTTTTACGCCAAAAGTGGTAAATTTCAGGTCTGCATCTGTTTTAAAAATTTTCTCCATGGTCTCCTGCGTCAACCTGATTTTCATTTGCAGGTTAGACACCACCGCACTGAGCGTAAAGCCTCCTTTGCCGGGCCGCAGGTACAGCATGGGTGCCGCGTCGTAGGCTTTTGGGTCATCTAATGAATGCACGGTCATATCCAACCCCACCGCGAGGTCACCTTTTTCCGGTTTATATTCGTGGTGTTTGGGTTGTTTAGTGATGTTGTGTATAATCAGGTAGTGCTTTTTGGTAAAAACCGTATCTCCTACTGCTCCCGAATAGGATACATACTGAAGGCTGTCTTCTTGTTGTTTCGCAAATTCTGGATCTAATTCTGCTTTTGGCAACGATGAGACGTGAGTGAAAATATCGTGGGTGAGGTAGTGTTGGGTGGAAGGGTTACTGGCAACAACTTTAGAAAAATCGCGATCATACATCACATTTGGCGTGAGGGTAAACGTTTCTCCGGTGTAATTGCCTGAATCATCACGTTTTTTGAATTGAACCGAAAAAGTACGCGTCTGTCGCACAATAGTATCTTTCAGGTAATTCGCTTCATAATTGCCTTTTATGGGCATAGGCCCGTCCTTCATCAGCAGCACATTTTGGTTAAGTGCTTCTCCTTCCATGCCTTCAATGAGACCTTCCATTGCAAATGCGTTGGAGGAAATCCATTCTTTATTCAATCCGGTACTCAAAATACCGAGTACCAGCAGTCCAAAACCGAGGTGTGACAGCGCAGAACCCGCTAATTTTAGGTTGCCTTTGAGCACAGTGATCAGGTAGTCGCCATTGGAGGCAACCGTGTACATCCCGGCAAACATCATGATAAATACCTGCCAGGCTTGCATATTGACCCAGGTAGCGTTATAAACCGAAAGCCCTGCTGCTATTAAAACGGCTATACCGATATGGGTCAACACCTTTTTACGGTGTATAGACCAGTTGCGTTCATGATAACGCAGCCATTGCGCCGTGCCGCTCAAAAGGCCGATAAAAACAGCGATCCACAACTGATAACGGTTGTGGTGTTCCATGGGGTCTTTAAGCGCGGCCCCAATATAATCGGGTTTAAAGGATTGAACAATTTTATTCCAAACAGGCAGAGAAGTTGCACCCGTGATGAGGATAGCCGAAAAAAACAATACTAAGGAACCAATAAACATCCAAAACTCGCGGGTATTAGCGGCTTCTTCCGGCTTGTTTTCGGGGATGCCCCGATAGCGGGAAAACCACAGGCCAAAGCCCAACGCTGTAAACAGCCCGATGAACAATATTAACTGAAAACCCAGCCCCATTTCGGTAAAAGCATGGGCGGAAGTATCGCCCAAAATGCCGCTTCTGGTTAAGTACGTGGAATATAAAATCAGGATAAATGTAAGTAAATAATAGGCATACGTGCTGCGGGTGGAGTATCCGGTAGAACGGGCAATTAAATTGGTATGAATACCCGCTACCAGCGTGATCCAAGGCACTAAAGACGTGTTTTCTACGGGGTCCCATGCCCAATAACCGGCAAAAGACAAGGCTTCATACGCCCATGCACCTCCCATGAGGATACCGGTACCAAGTATAGTACCCGAGAAAAGCGACCATTGTAAGGCCGGGCGCAACCATTCTTTGTGCTCCCGCAGCCACAAGCCTGCTATGGCAAAAGCAAAAGGTACTACAGTAGAAGCAAATCCTAAAAACAGCGTTGGCGGGTGAATGGTCATCCAATAATTTTGCAACAGGGGATTTAATCCGTTACCAGTCACCTTGCTCAAATAGTCGGCCTGCGCAAAAATGGGTGCATCCATTACATTGCGCAACAGATCGAATGGACTGGCACCGAGGCGATAGCTGCCAAAATAGAGTCCCAAAATCATGGAAGCAATCACTGTTTCAGCCAGGCTAATAACCGCCATAACGGGTCGCTCCCATTTGCCTGACCGCAAAATGATAAAGAGCGACAATACGATATGCCAGAAACTCCAAAGCAGAAAACTGCCCTGTTGCTCTTTCCAAAATGCAGAAAAAACGTATTGTACGGGCAGGTCGTCGGAGATGTTGGCCCACGCATACTCGTACTCATACCGCTTTTTGACTAAAATAAAAAACAGGCTGCCTATAATACCAATAGTAGAAAATCCGTGCAAAATAAAGGAAAAACGTCCAATATTACGCCAGTTGTCTGTGTCATCAAAAGTGCGACGTTGGGTAGCTATATAATACGCTACTGTTGCAGTCAGGGCTGCCACAAAGGACAGCACCACGCACAAATGTCCCAATTGGCCGGGCCAAAGCATCTCATCTATATATTGCATAATCTTTTATTTATAGTCGTAGTGGTCGGGCGTGGACGACCCGACCTACATATTTTTCCACGCCAAGACACCGCCCAGCACATTGCGAACATTGGTAAAACCCTGTCCCTGAAGTAAGGCTTGTGCCATACCACTTCGTCCGCCTGATTTGCAATGGATAACAATTTCATCGTTTTTATGTTCTTCTAATTCCGGGATTCGACCTAAAATTTCTCCTAAAGGAATCAATTTTGCCCCAAGGTTGAACTCCTCGTATTCCCAAGGTTCGCGTACGTCAATGAACACGAAGGATTCTTTGGCATCTAATTTTTGTTTCAGTTCCTGAACGCTAATATCCATAAATTAATTAATTTAATGATTGCTATCTTTTATTTTTTCGATTATGAGTTGTCTGCCAAGGAATGTATAAACTGTTCAAAAACAGTTTATGATATCTAACGACACTGCATTCCCCTTAAAACAGCTGCAAATAAACGCATTTTTTTTTAAAACATGATTTCTGATTCCTGTAAAGCAAAACTAATTAATTATTTTATTAACATTTAAAATATTTTTTATCAAATAATTAAGTAAATAATTTGGCTTGAATTTATTTATGAAAACAGACCTGTGCAGTTAATTTGTCTAAGGGCCAGTCTCTTAATATTTGTATATTCAAGATAAATCGTAATTTTGCCTGACTAAATAAATAAGGCAGTAAAACACCTATTTGTAGTAAATGCTATATCCTATGCAGGCATAAGTAGGTAAATACAAATAATCGTAGTTTTGAATTTCATTAATTACCTTATTATCAAGGGTTTGTGAGACTGTGGACTGTGGATTATTGACTGTGGACTACTTACAAAATAATCACCGTTTTACTTTTTTAATTAATTTATTATCAATGGTTTACAGGACTATTAACTGCCAACTATTGACTGCCAACTACTATATGCTGACCAAATCAGTTTTTTTTGTACTATTTGTTCTAATAATAATTGCGTGCTCAACGGGTTCAAAAGCCGTAACGACCACGGATGCGCCCAAACCGGCAGAACAATATACCCCGGAGACGGAAGTACCGTTGGTATCTACCATTTCCATACCGGTGAGTATCAGCATAGATGACCTGGTACGCCTGCTCAATGCCCAAACGAGCAACAAAGCCCTGTATGAAGATTATTCTTATACAGACAATAATAACGACGGTCTGCTGCTCAATGCGTGGAAAAGCGAGCCGATTACCATGACTTTGAGTGGAAATACCATTAAGTACCGGATTCCGCTGAAATTATGGATGAAAAAACAGCTTTACGTGGGAGAGGCTGAAGCGGAAGGAACCATTGCGCTGGCGTTAAAAACAACTTATCAACTGCGCGAAGATTGGACGCTGATTACTAAAACCGAAGTGGAATACCATGAATGGCTGGCTAAGCCCGTACTCAAAACGGGTTTGGGCAATATCAATATTGAACCCATTGCCAATATTGCCCTAAACCGGAGCAAAAAAACAATGACGCAAAGCATTGACCAGTTTATGAGTGAGCAACTCAACCTGAAAAGTTATATTCAGGAAGCATGGCTGGCTTTGCAGGAGCCTGTAATGCTCTCGGAAGAATATAAGATGTGGATAAAAACCACGCCTACGTCACTTGCCATGACACCCCTTCAATCTGACTGGAATACCATCCGTTCCACCATTGCTGTCACTTGCCTGAATGATGTCACTTTTGGAGAAAAACCTTATTTTCGGGAAAACGCGGCGTTGCCCAATTTACGGTATATTATGGAAGCCCCCGACGATTTTCAAATGCAATTGGCCACAGATGTTCCATACGCCGAAGCGGAGCAAATGGCTAAAAAAATAATGGTCGGTCAGGTATTTGAATCGGGCAAACAAAAAGTACGGATAGAAGACATTGAGTTATGGGGCAATGATAACCGCTTAGTCATTAACTCCACCCTTTCCGGTTCTTTTAAAGGCAACATTTATTTTATTGGAAAACCTACTTTTAATGCCGCAAAAAACCAAATAGAGGTAAAAGACTTAGATTTTCACGTACAAACCCGCAATTTTTTGATGAAATCAGCCTCCTGGATATTTCAGGGTACTATTAAAAGAAAAATGGCAGAATCAATGGTCTTTCCATTGGGCGATAATATAGCAGAATTAAAAAAGACAGTACAGGAATCGCTGACCAACTTTCAAATACAGCCGGGGGTTACGCTCAATGGTATGGTAGATTCGATAGCGGTTACGGGTACACACCTCACGCCTGCCAGTATTCGGGTGAATGTATATTCAAAAGGGAAGGTAACCGTAGATGTGAAAGGGCTATGAGCAGGTCAAGTCCGATATTGCCGGGGCCAAGTGGGCATTGGGTAATCCGTTCGTTCAAATGACGTTGATAAAATCAAACCTGATTAATGGTGATTTTAACCTGTTTAACCCTTCTTTGGTCGGCAGCGATGATGGTGAAGGTATATTGCTGCCATTCTATTTGTTCTGCCGATTTTGGAATATCCCCTTTTAGTTCCAGGGTTAATCCCGCTAAGGTATCAGCAGCACCCCGTGCTGCATCAAAGGCATTATCTTTCAAATCCATAATACGACACACGTCGTTGAGTAGGGTTTGCCCTTCAAAAATATAAGTATAGTCGTCCAATTTTCGGTAACGAACGTCTTGTTCTTCATCAAACTCATCCCGGATTTCGCCGGTAACCTCTTCCAGTATATCTTCTAAGGTAACGATACCCGAAGTGCCGCCGTATTCGTCAATGACGATGGCTAAGTGCATTTTTTTTTGTTTAAATTCCTGAAGTAGCTCCGAAGCGTGTTTGGATTCAGGCACCAGCATTACATCGGTACGCACCAATGTTTGCCACTCAAATTGCCCGTTTTTGTCTAAGTGGAGGACAAGGTCTTTGACGTAGAGTATGCCCGTCACATTATCCAAATCTTCATCATAAACGGGCAGGCGGGAAAAACCAGACAGCCGAACCGTTTCCAGCAAAGCATAATAATCGGCCCGAAAATCGACAGCGACCACCTTAGTGCGTGGTTGCATCACCTGTTTAACCGTTACATCACCAAATTTGACGATACTACGCAGGAGTTCTATTTCTCGTTTCTCATCGGTCAGTATCGTTGCAGCTGCACTATAGGCCCGTTGGTTTTGGTCTGCCCCTACAGAAATAGTTTCCGAAACAACTGCATCTTTAATCAAAAAAGGGTGGAAAAGTATTTTCCAAAAAGTAACAAACCCGCTCATGCGTTGCAGGAAAAATTCGCTGACTGGCGGAAACAGCAACGCAGCATCTAATTTTCGGACACCCCAAAGTACTACAGCAATCAAGAGCGAAAGTATGACAATAACAATGCCGGCAAATGCATTATCGGGTGCTTGCAGGGCCGCAAAGGCATTGCGTACGTCGGTTAATTGCAGGGCGGTAACTACCGCAAATACCGATAACAGTATCTGTAAAAAAAGCTTAGCCAGCAACAGGGCCGACATAGAGGACCGGAGTTGCTGAAGCAATAAAACAGCACGCTTCGCCGAAGCATCTGAACTTTGGCGAAGCGTATCTGTCATTTGTGTTGTTGCTGTCACCAATATCCGTTCGGAGACAGCGATGAGCCACAATAAAAAAAAGCCAAGAAAAAACCAGCCCATACTATTGAAAGTCTCTGCTCAATAGTCGGCAATTGACGGCCTTATAAGCTATTGATAATAAAGTGATTAACATAACTTATTAGAAAGGAAGGTCATCTCCGCCTTCGGGTGCTGGCGGTGGTGGTGTATCCGGTATTTCATTAGCACTGACATTGCTGGTATTTCCGGCCATATTGGGTGGTTCGGAAGTGGGAATATAACGGCCCTCGCCAGCATTTGCCGGTTTTTCTAACAATTTGACGGAGGCGGCTATTATATCAGCAGTGTAGCGTTCAACCCCATCCTGGCCCGTGTATTTTCGGTAGCTGATTTTGCCTTCTACAAAAACCATCATGCCTTTTTTTAGTTGTTTTTCTGCACGGCTGGCCAAATCCCGCCAAACAACAACGTTGTGCCATTCTGTCAGGGATTGCCAATTACCTTCTTTGTCTTTGTAATTTTCGTTGGTGGCGAGTGAGAAACGGCCTACCATTACGCCATTCTCGAGGTGGCGTACTTCCGGGTCTTTGCCCAGGTTACCGATGAGGGTCACTTTGTTGATCATCTGTAAAAAGGTTTGAAATGTGAAGAGTAAAAATTGAATTTCAGAATGCAAAGGTAAGGGTATTGTCAGACAAAAACAAGCTGATAATACGGGGTAGTGAAAATTTTTCCTTAAAATCGGCAAGAAACACGCATTTCCATGCTGAAAATACTGGATTTTTGAAAATATTTACTGGAAAATAAGTAGGCAATTCAACGGTTAAAAATACGGCATTTATGTACCTGTGCGTGAGTGTTTGGCGGTAAATTTTGGAAAGTGACACTTGGGGTATTTCGGAAAAAGTATATTCAGAGAAATATTGTTTTGCTACTGTTGCCCATGCATCATTTTGTCTCATGGGTAATTCACGCAACTCCATCATGGGAAACTCATACAAATTTTGCCAGATGTCCTTCTCCGTTCGCTGCCGAATCCATGTTTCTGTTCCTTTTTTGAAAACTATGTACAAAAAATAGCGATCTTTTTTGACCATATTTTTCGACTTGACGGGCAATTGCCCTATATTTTTAGTTTGAAAACCTACACACTCCTCCTGAAAAGGGCAGGTAAGGCATTGAGGATTGGCGGCGGTGCACTGGGTCGCGCCAAAATCCATCATTGCCTGGTTATAAGCTGCCGGGCGGCGCTTATCTAAAAGAGATTGTGCCAGGGCTGCAAACTGACGCTTACCCGCTGGCGTATCTATTGGGGTATCAATTCCAAATTTGCGGGCCAGCACGCGGTACACATTGCCATCCAGTACAGCATAAGGCAGTTGGTAAGCAAAAGAGGCGATGGCAGCAGCCGTGTAATCACCTACCCCTTTGAGCGACCGGATTTCTTCATAAGTATCGGGGAAATGCCCATTCAATTGATGAGCAATGTATTTAGCAGTAGCGTGCAGGTTTCTGGCGCGGGTGTAGTATCCCAATCCTTCCCAATCTTTCAACACGGTATCTTCGTGTGCGTCTGCCAACTGGCGAATGGTTGGGTAGTGGCGGAGAAATTTCTCATAATACGGCAATCCCTGCTCTACCCGGGTCTGCTGAAGGATGATTTCAGAGAGCCAAATTTTATAGGGGTCTGTTTCGCCTTTCCAGGGCATATCCCTCGGATTTTGGGCCGACCAAGCCAATAGTTTGGGTGACATTTAATGGCAAATTTTCATGTACCCGCCTGTTTCCCAGTCATAAGTATAACGTTGAACATAATTGACTGGTACGGTATTTTCTTCCAATTCAGAGATTTGGGTACCACGACTGACCACATCAAAGTCCCACCAGGCCGTTGTATGGGCATTTTCTAAGTTGAGAAAGTGCAGACTTCGGTCGAAAGAATAGGCGCGATCAGGGCCAAGACCCAATACACCCGAATTATCCTCGTGAGAAGTAAAATTAAAAATTTGGGAGAAATCATCCAAATCCCAAAAAGAGATGTGCTCACTGTAATTGCCTTGCCCCATCCAACCCATTTCCAGTTGAAGGCACCATTGATTTTCTCCAAATTGCCTCAAACTAATGTCTCCATTACTGCCCATAGAGCCTAAAGCCGTACAGTGTTTGGCAAAACGTTCTATCTGCCATTGCCCCACTACCGTTTCGCCAAAAGTAGCAAAGCTGAGTTGTGCTCCGCAAGACTGGCAATTGTTGATTTTTTTCTTTTGATAATTGTAGGTAGCAAAAACCGCCACTGCCTGGTTGATTCCAAACGTACTGAAATATAAAATGGTATCTAATTGTGTGTGAAAGAAACCATCACCGGAGGCGCTAACTAAGAGTTTATCGGAAAAACTCGACGGTTCCCACAAGATTTCTCCCTGTGGATTGATGGTTTCAGAATCGAATAAAGTGGTCAGGAGTTGTGTTTCATCTTCCAAATCAAACAACAAAGGTGAGGAAGATTGGGCGTTGGCGACAAAACCGAGGGTTGTCAGGATGATCGGTAAGGTTATTTTTTTAAACATGGATTACACCTAATAAGTAATGATGAATGATAAATCCTACAACTTACTCATAATCAAGCAATAAAAAAGAATCAAAACTACGTTTATTTCTGTTCACGTACTTAAACAATTTAAATCAAAGTTATTAACGCAAAATCTGAAAAAAATACACATTTCGGGTAAAAAATACCAGAAGTCTGTTTAAAATTTTATTTACACGTTACTTACAGGTCTCTTTTGACTATTGATAAAGGCTGCACCGCATAGAAGCGGCACAGCCTTTATTAGTAGTCAGCAGTCAAAAGTCCATTACAGACCGTCAACTTGCATCTTCAAATTTTTCTATCCATTACTGCTGTAACACCACTCTCCGAATAGCGGTCTCCCCATTGACCGTGACCCGAATGAAATAGGTGCCACTTTGGTAAGTTTTCAGGTTAAGTACTTGGTTGATTACCTGTACTTGGCCGGCATCTGTTGATTGCAAGGTCTGTCCGAGGGTGTTGATGACATCAAAACGTACTGCTGCCGCCTCGCCGAGGGTCAGATTGACCAATACCGAGCCCGAAGTCGGATTAGGGGTCACGGTGAGTACCTTTACCGAGGCAGGGTCTTCCGTACCTACAATAGAAGTAATAACCACTGTAAGAGTGATCGGTGCCGTACAGCCGCTTGGGTCAACAATAGTGACCGTATAAGTGCCTGCTGTTAAATTAATAATTTTATTGGAAGACGCGCCGTTGCTCCAGCGATAAATATAAGCATTCGGGTTTTGAATTAGATCGCCCAAACCTCCGGTAGCCGTAGCGGTAGCAGTGCCATTATTGGCCGCTGGCAATGTGGCGTTAGTTTTAGTAATAGTAGCAGCCAGCGGATTCAAATTGCCCAAGAGTACCAACTCCAAAGACTTACCGGTTTTGAAACAAATATTGGTGGTATCAATATTGTGCAGGAAGGCTCCCACCGTTGGATCTATCAGGGTACCTTTGCCCAAAACAACCGGAGTGAAATACCAAACAGCATTCCAGGGCAGAGGTACGCTATCATTTACTAACCCGGGAACAAATACATCGGGGCCGACACCAAAACTACCCCAATACTGATTGGTCATGGAAGGCGGCCAGGTACCTGCCGGTACAGAATCCGTGGTAATGGCCCAGGTAAAGCCTGCAACCGGGCCTTGCGTAGGAATGATATATCTGGCAGGGTTCAGGTTAATGAAGTTGCCGATGGTATCATTGGCACAAACAAATCCAAGACCGTCTACGCTGGCGCCAGCGTCAACTTTGATGTCTTCGCAGCGGATATTGGCTGGTTGTTCTACTTCCACACAGTATTGTCCGGTTGCTAACACGCCCTGAAATTCATGAGCGTCTACCAAAACATAATATTTTTGTCCTTTTGCTGTTGGGAATTCTACTCCTGCACGCCAGTCGGGCGTACCATTAGAGAATAGGTCGTCGTTGCAGGCGATAGGTACCAGGCCAGCACAGTTGTCGCCAGCGTATACCAGCATTTGGGTGTCACCTTCATCCTGCTGACCGGAACCAATATAGTTGGTGGCCGTGCAGGGTACGGTTTGAATTTGGTACGTATTACCGTCGCCGATGAAAGTATACCACATGGAGCGGTTTACTTTATTTTCATCCCAACAATCCACTAAGGGGTCTGTGGCGGAGGCGGTAGCGGTAAGGTTGCTGTAGAGTGCAGAGGTTTTGGCTACTCCCGGAGCGCCACCCAACAGGTTAGTGATGTCCACCGCAGCAGAGCAAAGGTCAACATTTTCTACCACTGCCGACAATCTCACGAACTCTATTTCATCTACATAGTAAAGCGAATTTACATCAGTGGCATAAAAATCAACACTGCCGAGATTTTTCACATAATTCCAAGCCCGGCGCAATTTGCCGTCAATATAAAATTGAGCAATATTTTTATCTAAGTCAATGATATGTTCTACGGTGAACCAAGTAGCAATGGGGTGCGTGCCGCTCACTCCCGGCGGTACATTGGTGATGCTGTCTTTCCCGGTACTGTAAAAATATACGTCCATCGTCCAGTTATCAGAAGCCTGAGCACCAGTAGGGTTGATCAAATGCTGAAGGCCATAGTAGGCATTCTTGCCGGCGGGGATGTACATTTTCCATTTCAGGCTATACCTGCCGGTTGTCCTATTGCCCAACACCAACAGTTGGTCATCACCTTGTTCGGTACCACTACTATTTGTCTGGTAACGTATCCGCATAGCTTTGGTGCCATCGGATGCGATCGGGCTGCCATTAGGGCCGGTAACACTACCAACATCGGCGCTCAAAATACCATTATTGTCGGGTGCATCCCATGGTGTCCAGTTGGGAGATTGAGGGCTAAGTGTACCGGGATTGTAGGTTTCAAAATTATCGCAGATGATAGCATTAGGGTTGGTCGCGCAAGTCAATACCTGCACTTTCGTCAGCAATTTGAGGTCATCCACCTTCCAATGGTATTCCCAGTTTCCAATCCAGCGAAAACGCACCCATACCTGTGCCTTATTATCTGCTTCATTCAGGTCAACATCTACCGAGTCCATCAGGATTGCATTGGTGGCTAACGTAGCAAATACATCATAATATTTAAAAGTAGTGCCATCGGTGCTGACCCCCACCTGTGCTTTTGAACCCGGGTCGGCTTTGCCAAATTGTGCAAAAAAGCGCAGGTGTACATTGGTTTTACCCGTACAGTTGATGGGTTGTGTGCCCGTCAAAGTAACATCGTGTGCCTTATTTTCTCCGTTAGCATCCGAGTTGAATAAAAAGTAGCCGGTATTGGCAGTAGCAGATGCGAGTGCAGGAATCTGCACATCACCGGGAGGATTCTGGAAACCTGCGCCCGGATTGTTTGTCCAAGACCAAACCTCTGCGCCGGCGTTGGTGCCGCCGTTCACCCAGTTGGTGACGGAAGCGGCTTGATTAGTAAACGTTTCTGTCCAAAATACCTGAGCAGAAAGTGGCAGAAGGTGAGCCACAACAAACAATGCAGCAGCAAAGCTTCTAAAGGCGAAAAAATGCTTCATGAAAAGAGCGTTATAATGATAAGTGATGAATGATGAAAATGGACGCAAAATTGCAGATAATTTCCGTACTAAAGACCACAAAAGTTAGATTTATTGCATCAATTGTCGGATTCTTACAAATTTTTCTGATTATCGCAGGCGCAAAGATATATCTTTATTGTTGAAATACATCCGGGCAAGGCCGTTTTACCCAAAAATATCTACCTTTGCAGCCCTTACAGTTTAAATGGTTTAAATGATTTTTATCATAAAACTTAGTAAATAATATTTAAGGAACACGTAAATAAGTAGGTAAATAGAAATAATCGTAGTTTTTAATTTCATTAATTACCTTATTATCAAAGGTTTGTGAGACTGTGAACTGCCGACTATTGACTACTTAATAACTTAATCAGCATTATTAGAAAATAAATGGATGGTAAAAAAACAAAATTCCTGCACCAGCCGGAGTATCCGGGTGGCCCGAAAGCATTGAGTGCTTTTATTTATCAGCAACTGCAATACCCCAAAATGGCTTCCGAGGCAAATATTGAGGGAATTGTCCTGATTGAATATGATATTGATAGCAAAGGGACTGTAATAGAAACACGCTTGTTACAGGGCTTGGGCTATGGCTGCGACGATGAAGCAAGGCGAGTAGTGTCTTTATTGAAATTTCATGTACCGCGCAACAGAGGGGTAAGGGTCATTTTTCATAAAAAAATTCACATCCATTTTAAAAAGCCCGTAGAACAACCTGCTGCAACAGATCAGGTACCCGGACAATCTTTCCAAATGAATTATACCATTACCACGGCTACTTCTGGAGTGAAGGAGGAAAATACGGATGTGAAGCCTCCAACTACGTACACCTACACCATACAATTGTAAGACAACTATTTTATCACATTCTCTGTTGCTGCCGGAGCCACCCAGTATATTACTCTCGTCAGCCATTTTGTCGTGTCAGGCTCTTTCCCGGGGTCGGTTACGTATGATTCCATGATAGGCATCAGTTGCTGCAATTTTTTTTCTTCAATATACAGATCAAGCGCCCGATGCGCATTGCCAATGCTGTCATACGGGCCAAAGAAATCAACAGTGAGTGCCTTTCCAGCCGGAATTATGAAGGATTTATACCCGACAGCGGGTTTGGTTGCTGCCGCCACGGGCATCGCTGCGGCCATGTCGGTTACCTGGTTTTTTTCGTCCCACAGCCAATACAAACCAGAAGAAGCTCCGGCTAATTTGGCCGAATCTAATAACGTTACAATTATTTTAGGGAAATTTTCTGCATAAAATGGTTGAATACTCGCAATCTTTATGGTATCCCGTATGCCAATAAAATACTGTTCGGGCATATCAGACTCCGTCACTTCATAACCATTGAAACGCGGATGCATGATGTTTTCACACAATTTTTTCAGGTTGCCTAACCCCCGCTCATAATCCTTTCCAACCCCTCTGTTAACATCTGTCAGCATCGCCATAGCATTCCACGGAAAACCCACGTACAGATCAAACCCCCAGGTGACTCGTGTTTTTTCACCTTTATTTTCCAGCACAAAAAAAGTTGGGGAAACATTTTCCCAAGGTTCTGAAAATTTCACTTCAATATCTACCCTGTCAGGATTAGCCGATTTGAGTGTCTGAATACCTTTACCTACATCATCATTTCCTTCCCAACAATAGGTAGCGCCTGGCGCTCCGTCTGTACCATCATAACTGACCTGCATATTTGGGTCAATTTGGCTCCACGGTGACCATTTGGCAAATTTTTTAAAAAATCGAACTTGTTCATACACTACCGCACGCGGAGCCTCGATTTCGATACTCCGCTCAATATGATAGTTTTTACGGGCAAAAACGCCAAATACTACTATCAAGGCTGCAATGCTGCCAATGATGTAAAGCAGGTATTTTAAAATTTTCATACGCTTGTTTTGTTAAAATAAGCCGCAAATTTACAATAAAAAGGTAATTTTGCATGAACTATTACTGCTTTATCTTTTATGCCTTCTAATCAACTACCTTCTGCTACAAAAATATGGTCATAAATAGTATCCTGCAATTGCGTTACAACTTATATTTTTTTCCTGATTTTAAATAAGAAATTCGGTTCTTTGTGTTTGCCACTGAAAATGTACGCGTTAGTCTGTATCTTTGTACGGAAATTGTTCAATATTACACAACTACTTGTATATACTATGATGCATTATTCTCTGATAAAAAAACGGGTAAGGTTCCTCCTGTTTTTGCCGGTGCTGTCTTTTTTATGCCATCATTGCGTACAGCCACCCGACTATCCCGTTGAGCCAGTCATTGCGTTTAAAAGTCTTTCCAAAAATCAAATACCACAGCGCAATCTCGGTACGGACAGTATAGCCATTTCTTTTTCTTTTACCGATGGCGATGGTGATTTGGGCTTTGAAGACAATGAAAACAGTATTTTTCTGACTGATACCCGCGATAATGTGGAGAAATTACCTTATAGCATTCCCTTTGTCGGTTTACAAGGGGTCGGCAATGGTATTTCAGGCGATATTACCGTGGTATTTGCCAACAACCTTACCTGCTGCATTTACCCTGTTGATTCTGGGCGTATTCCCTGCGATACGTCTTTCCGGGTACCCGATGCTTTTGATACATTAAGTTTTAAAATTAGAATCAAGGATCGTGCGGGCCATTTTAGCAATACGATTGAAACAACGCCTATCTATTTAAAGTGTAAAAAATGAACTTAGATAAATATCAAATTTCCAATAGATTTCAGCAATTGCAGGAGAAGATATGCCAGCAATTGGAAATGGCAGACGGAGGTGGCCGCTTTGTGGAAGACCTCTGGGAGCGACCGGAAGGCGGCGGCGGACGTACCCGGGTAATAGAAGGCCGGGTTATTGAAAAAGGTGGCGTAAACTTTTCTGCGGTACACGGCTCCATGCCTGATGCCTTAGCCAAAAATATGAACCTGCCCGCCGGAACAGATTTTTTTGCCACCGGTGTCTCCATTGTATTGCACCCTCATTCGCCGATGGCCCCCATTATTCACATGAATGTACGCTATTTTGAAGCAGGAAACGGTCGTTGGTGGTTTGGAGGGGGCATAGACCTGACACCGCATTACGTGGTGCCGGATGATGCTCGTTTCTTTCACCAACAATTGAAAAACACCTGCGATGCCTTTCACCCTGAATTTTATGAGCAATTTAAAAATCAGGCTGACGATTATTTTTTTATCAAACACCGAAAGGAAACACGTGGCATCGGCGGCATTTTTTATGATTATCTCGACGACGATTGTGGCCTCCCCCTCCAAACTTTATTTGAATTTTCAGTAGCCGTCGGTGAAACTTTTGCCCCCACCTATATATATTTATTGCAACGCGCCAAAGATCGTACTTGGGGCGAACGGGAGCAAAAATGGCAATTGCTGCGCCGGGGCAGGTACGTGGAATTTAACTTGGTATGGGATCGCGGTACCAAATTTGGCCTCGAAACCAATGGCCGCACAGAATCTATTCTGATGAGCCTGCCACCGGTAGCCAACTGGGCTTACAACTATGCCCCGGAACCCGGAAGCCCGGAAGCCGAAACACAGACCTGGTTGGTTAAAGGCACCAATTGGGTAGCGCACGGGAATGGCTTAATGAATGATGTTACTTAATTCAAAATTTGCGTTAACTATGAGCAGGAAAAATGAACAAACCCTACAAGAGGCCATGAAAGCTATGCTGAACGAATACAAACTAGCTTCTCAACTCAATGAAACGCGCGTAAAATCACTTTGGGGACGGGTAATGGGCAAAACAATCTCCACGTATACTTCCGAAGTGGCCGTTCGCAAAAACATTTTGTATATTACCATTCTGTCAGCCCCGCTACGGCAGGAATTATCTTACGCAAAAGAGACCATAAGAAAGCGATTGAATGAAGAGTTAGGAGAAGAATACGTTAAAGAGGTAGTTATTCGCTAAAAATTCTCATTAAAATAACATTAGATACGGGAAAACAATGTAATTTCACGGCGAAAAATACAAGAAGCTCCAAAATACTTTTCAGTATTTGACTTATTTTTCAAAACAAAACGATAAAATGGCTCAATTTAACAATTACTTAGACTGCGACCAGTATGCCGCAGCACCCGACAGTGAAAAATATCCGGGTTTTAAGACCTGGTTCGACGCCGATACCAATGCCTGGTATTTTGCAGTTGTTACCAATCGGGGACGCGTTGTACTCCGAGGCGAAGCGTATACCACCGAAGCGGCACGTGATAATGGAGTAGAATCTGTTATGCGCAACCGTGACACAGCAGAACGCTACGTTACCGAAAAGGGGGAAGATGGCGACTGGTATGTGGTACTCAAGGCGGGCAACCACCAGGAAATTGCCCGTTCCTGCCCTTACAGCAACGAAGCAGATGCACAAGCAGGTATCGCTGCTTGTTTTTCCTCCTACACGGAGCGCTTTGCCGATTGGGTGATAGACAATTACCTGCCCTGCGAAGATTATGTTGCCGCACCCGATAGCGAAAAATATCCGGGTTTCAAATCCTGGCGTGATGATGCTACCAACAGCGATTACTTCGCCGTGGTGACGGATACCAGCCGGGTAGTCCTGCGGAGTGAAGGTTATAAAACACCCGCTGCCCGTGACAATGGTATAGCATCCGTGATGCGCAATCGCGATATGGAAGAGCGTTATGATGTCATTCAGGATGAAAGCGACGGTAAATGGTACATCATTTTAAAAGCAGGCAACCACCAGGAAATTGCGCGCTCTTGCGCCTTTGATGATCCAGCCATGGCTTTTAAAGGTATCGCTGCTTGTTTTAGCACTTTCACAGAGCGCAAAGCGGCTACAATATTAGAAGATTATTTACCTTGTGATGCATACGCCAACAAACCCGTTGCATCAAAATATGAAGGCTTCACTTCTTTTCAGGATGAAGCCACTGGTCTTTATTATTTTGCTTCGGTAGATAAAAATGGCAAAGTCGTACTCAAGAGTGAAGGCTATAAAGCGGCTGAAAGCCGGGACAATGGAATTGAATCTGTTATCCGCAACCGCACCATAGAAGAGCGTTGGGTAAAAGCCAAGGATGACGATGGTCATTACATGAGCCTGCGGGCTGGCAATCGGCAGGAAATTGCCCGCACCTGCCATTTTGAATCAGAAGGCGCTATGATGGGCTGGTGGATGCCGTTCTCCGCTGCTGCATTTGCTGCGGTTGTTGCACCCGTAGTGGTAGAAAAGATACCGGAGCCCGTCGTAGTGGTAGCACCTGCGCCTAAGCCGCCAGTTGTAATCTCTACTGCCAAGCCAACTCCGCCGCCCGTAACGTCCTATAAAGAACCGGAAGTGGCCGCCGCCGCCGCTGGCAGCAACTGGTGGAAATGGCTGTTGCCGCTGTTGTTGTTATTGGGTCTGCTGCTGTTGTGGCGCAGCTGCGGAGGTTGCAATAAATCAGGGGTAGCAAAAACATCCGTAGCGCCGCCACCTGCTCCGGTAGCAGTTGATACGGTTAAAGCCATGGCACCGCCGCCGACATCGCCCGTCGCTGTATGCAATTGTGTGGCTGCTACCGATCCGGTATTCCGCCGCAATAATGGTACCCCCAAGTCGCTCAGCCGCTTAGGTACCAATCCTGAATTTGGGGATTCCCACGGATTATCGCCGGAACAATTCTATAACAAATTGGCTACCCGCCACAGCGATAACCGTGTAGATAAACAATTCTTAGACCGCATGTTTAAAGCCATGGGTTATGCAGATGGTTTTGCCGCTGCCAAGCCGGCAATGTTCTCTGCGGTAGAGTTGCCTGCCGGTACCGTTGGCAATATCGGTTACAGCGAAGCACACAAAACGCTGTACGCTCGTTTGGATACACAAGGAAAAGACCTGCTGGCCTTCCGCATCAAAGCCGCTAATGGCTGCGATCTGCACTTTATGAAGACTTGCGGCAATCACTTCTTTTTCTGCGAAAAGTAGCAGCGCGAGTGTATAAGTAGTCTACAGTCAATAGTCCACAGTCTCACAAAACCTTGATAATAAGGTAATTAATGAAATTCAGGACTACGACTATTGCTATTTGACTACTTATTAAACAGTCCACCGTCAATAGTCCACAAACTATTGACGGTGGGTTATTTATTGGCATTTTATTGTTATTTCCCTGAGTTTGAACGCACGGCGTATATGGCGGGGCGAAAAGGCAGCCGATCAAGGAGCGCAAGGACGGCAGTATTGGTGGAGGGCATTGATTTGCCCGACCCAAGGTTCTGCTGTCTTACTTTTTATGACAATTCAGCCGGTAGCTTTTACGGCATTGACAAAAGCCCTGACTCCCTCCAAAGGCGTATCGGGATATACCCCGTGACCGAGATTAACAATATGCCGGTCTCCGAAGGCATCCATCATGTTTTTGGTGGCGCGTTCAATGGTTTTTGTATCGGCGTAGAGGGTACAGGGATCAAGATTGCCCTGCAATACTTTTGTGCCACCCGTTTGTTGCAGGGCAAATTCCGGGGTGGTTGTCCAATCTAAGCCAATGACTTGACATGGAAGGCTGGCTAATTCGGGCAAAGCAAAGTAAGCGCCTTTAGCAAATACGGTTACCGGGGTATCGGGCAGTGCTTCGCAGATTTGACGCAGATACGGCACCGCAAATGCAGTATAATGGGCGGGTGGCAATTCTCCGGCCCAGGAATCGAACAGTTGGATCAGATCGGCACCGTGCTGCGCCTGCCCACGCACGTAAGCAATAGTGGTATCGGTTATTTTTTGCAGCAGGGCATGACTCAGGGCAGGATCGGCATACAACATCCGGCGTGCTTTGGAGAAGGTTTTGCTGCCGCTGCCTTCGAGCATATACGCAAAGATGGTCCAGGGAGCACCGGCAAAACCGATGAGGGGAACCCGCCCGGCTAAGGCTATTTTGGTTATTTTTAATGCCTCATATACATAATTTAAACTGGCAGCAGCGGCTTCTCCGCTCAGCAGCCCGTTTACATCGTGCAGCGATTCAATGGTTTTTGGGAAACGAGGCCCTTTACTTTCTACCATTTCATAGTCTAACCCCATTGCTTCCGGGACGACAAGAATGTCGGAAAAAATGATGGCTGCATCCACTCCCAATTCATCCACTGGCTGCAGGGTGGCCTCCGCAGCGGCTTCCGGTGTTTTTACAAATGCTTTAAAATCGGGAAATCGTTGCCGCAAAGCGCGGTATTGTGGCAAAATACGCCCGGCTTGTCGCATCAACCATACAGGAGGGCGCTCCGTTTTTTCGCCGAGGGCGGCGCGAAGGAAAAGGTCATTCATGCCGCAAAGATACGACTAATGGCACGGGAATGAATTAATTGATGGTACCTGCACAGATTTTTTTGCAAAAAAATCTGTGCAGGTACCATCAACTAATTCATTTACAAATAAAAATATATAGCAAATTTTTTGCTTTTAGTTAAAAATTTATACTACTACACCACAGAAATTAGCAAGTTTGAAATATTGATGATCGAATCAACATCACGCGCTTGCATTTCCTTCCGGGTTGAAACCCATAATCAGTTTTGTCTGCCCCAGCGTTAAAACGCCGGGTTGAGAAAAACGGAATTTCCGCTCCTATACTTATTGAAACTTGAGCAGGACAACTCTCAATTTATTGCGGAATTCTGACGGAATCAAACATTCGGAATTGCTGATTTGTTTGGCATCGCGAAAGCGCAGGCGCAGCGTCTGTCCTTCGGTGGTCAGCAGGTTATTTCGGTCGAAATCGCCAAAAGGTGTCAGCACATACTCGCTACAGGTATTTTCATATTTTATTTCATCATTGAATAAAAATCGCAATTTATCGGCATTTCTGAAAGGGAAATAGGAGGAAAACGTACCATCGTCGTCTTGAGAGTATTGTTTTTTGTGCAGCACGGTTTTCCATTGTGTTTTCCCGTCGGGCTGAAGGGCTACAATAAATAAGTCATCATAGTAATAATCTACCACCAATCGGGAACCGTCGCGCCAAAAACCCCGGGTAGAGGTAGCGCCCCGCATGATTTCATGGGTGCGCTCTACGATGAGTAATGCGCCGCCGTCGTGGCGAAGGATAATTTGAGCGGCTTTTGCATCCAAAACACCCTTGCTGTCTTCTTCTCCGTCTTTTCGGCGAAGGATAGAAAAAAAATGATCGTCAAACGGCTCATATTTGACCAATGGGCGAACCGGGTCAGCTGGGGAAAATCGAATAAAAAAAGCGCCGTTGGCTCGTTCCCGATTTTTTTCACTGTAGAGACCTGCCCCAATCAATTGTTGATGTTGATTGTCGTACTCAAATAAAACATCAGACGTGAGTATTTCAGGCACCGCAATCGTTCTAGTAGATTCCGAACCGGATTTGATCATAGTGACCTCAAATTTGTGGTCTTCTATTCGCCCTTTCCGATTGTTTTTTTCTTTTATTAAAAATAAAGTACCGTCATTGCTCAACGCAAATTTTTCTGCATTGATTTCCGTATCGGTGTCTTCATAAGGTATTACCCGATCCCATAATACCACCATTTTGTCCATTCTAAAACAGGTGGCCTCCAGTCTACCGGATTCTGCATTGTTGTACACGACCATACAACTGTGGTCTTCACTTTGCAGGTGCTTTAGATCGGGAACATTAAAAAGGCGCTCTCCATAGTCTTTAATGGTAGCGGTGTCAATCAAATTGGCTCCGGGATCGTATTTGTGCAGTCGTAATAATACCTGCCCTCGCCGCCGGAGTTTATAAATAACCGAAAAATCGTTTTTTCCGGCCGTGATGGCTATTATTTGTACCCCCCTTTTATCTAAACCTTCCAATTCCCTATTCCACGCAGGCCGCATTTGCTGATCGTAAGCCTGAATCTCAAACTCATCGTATTTGTCGCGAAATACCAGAATCCTATCCCGCAAGCGCCCGATCAGTTCATAGCCATAATCACTGCGAATATTCAGGCCTTCGGAAATATGCATTGTTTGTGCCGATAACAGCACGGGAAAAAGCAGCAATAGAAGGAGTGAGCGCATGAGTTTTTAATTTGTTAAGCAGTAAAATAGTCCACATTCGGCAGTTAGACAGTCCACAATAAAACGTTCCATAGTCGGCTATTAAATAGTCTACATTCGGCTGTTGAATTGATGGCAAAAATAGGTATTTACGGGGAAAATGGCAAAAAAATTTAAGAATTAGGTATTTTATCTGTAAATGAATTGAGTGCTTGACACATTTGGGGAACCACAATATATTGAAAGGGAAAAGTTTCACAAAACTTGTCAACCACCCATGTTTCCCTATATTTCATATTGCTTTCCCCCAAATAATTCATTCCCCTGTCACCAACAAAACATTTTTTTTGCATAATGGTTAAACCTTTGTCTATACTTAACGTCCTATATAGTAAAACCGGCAAAATTTTGCAATTTAATACTTCCGCTAAGGCCATTACCGACGATCAACTACTAGAACTTCTGCGCGCCGAACACAGTTTCGAGCGTGGTTTTAGGTTACTGATGTCGCAATACCAGGAGCGATTATACTGGCATATCCGACGGATAGTGTTATTGCATGAAGATGCAGATGATGTATTACAAAATACGCTTATAAAGGTGTACAAAGGTATTTTACAATTTGAAGGTAAATCAAAACTGTATACTTGGCTCTATCGTATTGCCACCAATGAAGCCTTGACGCACCTCCAAAACAAGGGACGCCAAAGTGCCGAATCGCTGGATGATGTATCTGCCTTTTTGACGAGCCGTTTGGAAGCGGATACTTGGTTTGACGGAAACGAAGCACAATTGAAACTGCAAAAAGCCATTGCCCAATTACCCGAAAAACAAAAAATAGTATTTAATATGCGCTATTTTGAAGAAATGCCTTACGAAGAAATGTCCACGATGTTGGATACTTCCGTAGGAGCATTAAAAGCCTCCTTCCATCATGCGATGAAAAAAGTGGAAGCGTTTTTTAAGGAGGAAGAATGAGGGAGGAGAGGAGAGGAGAGAGGAGAGGAGAGGAGAGGAGAGAGGAGAGATAAGAGAGGGGAGAGGGGAGATAAGAGAGGAGGCGTGCCGCATATTGCACCAAAACATTAAAACACTAAAACACTAAAAAAAATGGACGAATTATCCCCTTTCCTACGCAACCTGAAAGATAAAAATGGAGGTTTTAAGGTTCCGGAAGGATATTTTGACAAATTGGAAGACTCGGTTTTCCAAAAAATAAACGAGCAGGGTGCACGGAAAAAGCCCCTGTACGCTACGCGTGGAGGGTTGTTTCACCGGCTTATCCACTCTCGTACAACTTATGCGGCGGCGGCGGCGGCTATTGCCTTAATGCTTGCTGCGTGGTGGTTCTTGCGCCCCGCTACGCCTGCGCTATACATGGCACAAACTGATTTGACGGAAGAAGAGTTACAGATTTATATAGCAGAAAACGTACTTGAATTTGAAATAGACCAGTTGGCTATGTTGCAGCCGGAGGAAAGAGCGGTGGATTCTCCTGATATACCAGAGACAATGCCGACAGATTCCCAAAAGCAACACCGGGTTTCTCCAGCCAAATTATTTCATCCGGAAGATGTAAAGGATTTGCTCAATGATATGAGCGAAGAAGAATTAGAAGAAATTTTGTGATGCCCTCAACTTCCTAAACCCCCCAACTTTCTCAACCCCTAAACCCCTAAACCCCTAAACTTCCTAAACCCCTCAACTCCTCAACTCTTCATAAACACACCACGATTGAATCGCGGACATCCATACCATGAAACAAATATTTATCATTGCACTATTCATTAGTGCTTTTACCACAATGGCTTCGGCACAACCAAATTCAAGCGAACGCGCTCAACGTATTAAAGCCTATCGTGTCGCTATGTTCACAGAAATACTCAACCTGACCCCCACTGAAGCAGAAGGTTTTTGGCCAATCTATAATATTTATCAGGAACAACGTGAAGCAGTGCAAAAACAAATGCGCCCATCCAATCAATTGGATGGGATGAACGATGCGGAAGTAGAAGAATATATAAAAAAGCACTTTGAAATGCGCCAGCGAGAGCTGGACTTAGAGAAAGACTTGCTTCAAAAACTGCGCAAAGTATTACCCGCTCGTAAAATAGCCAAACTTCCGGTCGCAGAACGCGAATTCCGCGAAAGTTTGGTGCAAAAACTCAAGGATAATCAGGAGAAACGAGCGCAGAAGCGGCAGGGAGCAGGAAAAAACAAATAATTTTTGTGTATTTTTATCTGTAAATGAATTAATTGCCTGATATAAAATAATTTTTTTGCAAAAAAATTATTTTATATCAGGCAATTAATTCATTCCCGTACTATTCTTTTATTACTTTTCGAACGCCTGTACCAGTTTCATTTTCCAACTTTATCCAATAAAGACCAGTAGGCATTTCCCCCAAATGGAGCAGATAACGATCGGCACCCTGCGCTATTACTGCCCGTTGCAGGAGTTGGCCGCCGGTATTGAAAAGCGATAAATTGAAATTGGAAATAGCCGGGCGATCCAACGCGATCCAGACGGAGTTAGCCGTTGGGTTGGGGTACAGTCCAAATGTATTGGTAAGGTCTTCCAAATCGCGTACACCACTGAGGTCATTTGGTCGAATCACAAATTTTGGCGTACCCAAATAACCGCCTTCATTGTCGGTAACGGTGAACAGGAAATAATCTTCCGGATTTTTCAGCCCTGCGTCAAAATACCGTAAAATTCCACCATCAACATCGGCTTGGGTAAATTGGTTGCCGGGTTTCATCGCGCCGCCGAGGTTTTTTTCCAAATGTCCGTATTTCGGTACGGTTACCAAGGTGAAAATCAATTGTGCCGGCGTATTATTGGGGTCCTGTATCAACAGCAGATCATTTGAAACGGCCTTATTCGTACCGGAAGCCAGCTCAAGCGGAGTGTTTTTTACAGAAAATGGCGGATTCAGGGACACGAGGTTGCAAAATTCGAGTTTAAATTCCTGAATATCGCCGCCGCCGCCGCCCGGCACATTATCATTTATCCGTAAAGTCCACGCACCAGCCGTATTTTTACCGGAAAAAACAGATAAAAGAGTCTCTGGCTTATACGTTCTTCCACTTGTTGGCAACGGAACACAAGAAAAGACAGTAGATGACAAATCGCTGATACTAAAATCAAATGCCGTATTGGTATTACCACATTTGTTTTTTATCAAAATCGCCTGTTGACCTCCGGGGCCAATCAGCGTGAAACTCAGGTCTTTAAAAAAGGTATGTGCCCCTTTGATTTGTTTTACCGCTACGGTACCTACTGTGCCGCCAGCGTTTATGTTAATTTTAGATTCCAACGTTGGGGTGGAACTCGAACTAATGGTAATTGGTAAATCATTGGCATTAAAGATAGAGCAATTTTCAAAGAAGGTGGAGAAAAACGCCGGATTCGTCCACGGCCCTGCGCCGCAAATATTAGTCGGGCGAATGCGCCAGTAGTAGGCGGTGCCTTTTTGCAAAAACAACGGGACATTAAAGGTATCTACCTTGATACCAATCTTGGAAGATTTTATATCAGCAGGTAAAAACGCCGGTGAAGTAGCCAATTGCACTTCATAAGTTACCGCGTCCGAAACGGATTGCCAGCGCAGCACTTGTGTCAGTTTTTCGCTGGTAGTACCGTCGGCGGGTACTTTAGGCTTCAAGGCAGAAAAATCATTGGTCAACGTGTTGAGCGTGATTGGCCGTTCGGTGACTTCTCCATTGGGTAAAGTTGCCCGCAAAGTGAACGTCGCACTGACTTTTTGTGTCACTTTAGTCAGGTCAATCGTCAGTCGGGAAGTACCGTTGGGCGCTAAGGAAGTATTGCTAAAGGAAGCTGTAGCGCCGGGAGGCAAATTCCCGACGATGCTCAAATTGGCGACATCCGAAAAACCTAAAGTACCCGCCGCTGCAATATCAGACACAAACACAGCGGGCAGGCAAATATCAGCGACTTCATCCGACAAGCTGAGGGTATAGGTGGGTTGAGCAGGGTTTCTGATCGTAAAATTACGGTCGGAAACATCATAAAATACATTGCCTACGGACTCAATTTTGATACGTGCTGCTCCGGCAAAATTATTTTGGTTTACTTTTGGAATCAGGACATATTGACTGCCATCGTTAGGTGTTTCGGCTGCCAGCACAAAAGGGAATGTTTTTCCGGCATCAATGCTCAATAAAATATTTACTTTTTCACAATTGACGGGCGCTTTGTGGGTATTAGATACGTCCCAGGTGACCCTTTCGTACTCTCCGATCTGCCAGGTGAGGGTAAGGCTTGCATTGGGCGCTGTCACCTTAAATGGTCCCGCCCCTTCAAATGCCTTAAATGCCATGTCCTGCCACGCCACGCCACCTGCACCCGGATGGTTGTCGCGGGCAGTGCATCGAAAGGTCAAATCACGGGTATAAGTGGGAAGTGTTTCCGCTGCTCCTTTATTCGCACCGGATAATACTTTATCATACCTGGGGAAATATCGGTAATTTTCAGGTACTGCCGGGAAGGTGCGAAAAATAGCAGCATTACCCATCGGCGTATCTATCGGCGATTCCGGCCCTAAATCTATTTGTTCCCAATTATAGGTAATAGCATCTCCGTCTGCGTCGGTAGCGGTTCCTTGCAGCACAAAAGGGGTATTAATCGGAATAAAAAACCCGTCTTTGTACGTCAGGCTGACCATCGGAGTAGTATTAGTAGTAACACTCGCAGCGCCACAATTGGCAGCATCCGAAAATCCGCGTATTTCCTCAATAGAGCCGGCATGATAATACAAATCAAAAGAATTAGTAACATTATCACCGCCACATACACCGGCATACGACATAATAGTGGAGCCGCTGCCGGGTTCGTAGGCGCTGCCACCGGAGCGCTGAGAGTTGCCTGCTCCACAAAAATTCCAGGTATGGGCACCATTCAACTGGTGGCCGGTTTCCTGACCGATGATACCTACAAAATTATCACCATAATCGGGGCCGCCACTACCAGCAGAACATCCGCCTGCCTTACCTTGCGTACACGCGATGCCGAGACCCAGCGACACCCCGCCGCCGCCGCGCGCCAGTACGTGGCCAATGTCGTAGTTGCTCAGGCCAATATTGGTATTGGTGTACAGGCGGTTTTTGCTCGCCAAAGAGCCATTATCGTCGCCAGCCACAAAGGGGTTATTGGGATTTACCACGAGTTTATCATTGTTGCCCACCAATTGCAAACGCATGGCACAGTCACGCTCGTAGGCAATATTGGTTCGGTTGGTATAATTCACTACAGCAGCCATGACCGACTCTTTGGTACCGCCATGATCAACATCAAATTCATTGTCGGTAGATACCGTAAACCGCAGGGTGCGCAACACCACCGGCGCGAGGCTGCCCCTGCTTTCTATCGCAGGGTTGGTACCGTCCAGGGGCAGTGTGGCAGGGGATAAACCAGGCGCTGTAAAATCCGGCAACTTTTTGGAAGACAGGGATTGCCGATCGAAGCGCATATAAAGAGTGGTTTGCCCCCACATGTAAGGCTCTATGTATTCAATGCCCATGTCAGGTCGAACCACCGAAACATGGATGCCCCATGTATTGGAGAGGGTGATCCTGATGAGTTTGCCGGGTGTTGATTGCGATTCCCCGGAATAAGTGCGAATATTGGGAAATTTCGCCTGTAATTCAGGGGCCATAATATCGGTAGCCCAAACAGAAAAAGTCTCAACTTGGTCATCGTTCACGGGTATATCCAGCAGGCAAACGCCACGGCGGGCAGTGTAAGATTCATGTGGGGCTTTTAGGAGGTGATTTTTCAGGCCATTAAAATCTAGTTTCCATGTTTCATATTGAGCAGGGCGATGGACACGCGGTTCTAAGCCGCGAAACTGCAAAGAGCCTTCTTCAAAAGATTGAAAAAATTGAAATGCAGTTGTTTTTTGGGCAGTAGCAGATAGCGGCAAGGCGGCTATACAAAAACTGCAAAAAATAAATAGTAGCTTGCGTTTCATGTACGGGCGAAAAATAAAATAATGAGTAATAAGAAATAAGTAGTTAAGTACTGATGAATCCTGCAACTTACCCATAATCAAGTAATAAGGAAGAACCCAAACCGCGTTTATATCCGCTCATGTACTTATTAGTTTTACAACTGTTTGATCGTGTGAGTCTTGCAAAAAAACTATAACCGTGTTTATTTCAACTAAACTTACTTAGAAGTTTGTACACAGCAAAAGAATTTGGCAAAAATAGAATTTTTTTTTAGTAGTAATGCAATTTTTCGATGTACTAAGAATTTTTCCCGTAATCATTTTTTGAAAACCTGCGGAAATCGTGATTTTGAGGTAATGGAGTGATGGATACCGTTCCAAATACCTTAAAAATCGTAAATATTTGCCAGAGAATGACAACCGAAATCTGAATAGTTTTTGATCATTTGCCGGTAATGATTACATTTGCCTTGCGTTATGCATTCTTTTGCACAACGCTTAAATATCAAGTGCTCTTTCTATAATATTTTTATAAATTTTCAAATATGAAAAATAAATTACTACTGCCTTTTGGCCTGATAATGGCCGCTTTATTGTCGTTGTGTTGCAGAAAAGCCTCCCATACGTCGCTACCTCCCATTGAAGACACCCGTGAAAAATGGGATCAGTTTTCAAAAGGTGCAGACCTGTCTTTTGTAAACCAAATTCAGGATAATGGCGGAGTATATCGCGATTCCGGGAAAATAAAAGACCCATACCTGATTTTTAAGCAACACGGTGCCAATACGGTGCGGTAAGTAGACCACCGTCAATAGTAATGTTCCTGTAGTAGTATGCCGTGTCTATTCGACACACCTGTTTAAAATAACATGGGGAAACAGCCGGTTTAAGGCCATTTCCCCGTGTTGCATTCCTTCTGATTCGTCAAACGGTGCTTACACCCTCGACGGTTTCTCTTTTTTCAGTTTTACTGATTTACCCATGCCTGCCTCTCGCCAGATGGATTTTTTATTTTTCTTAGCCTTTACTTTTTCAGCAGCTTCTACGGCATTGGGAGCGCTTACGGTGCCTCCGCTGACGCACAAATCGCTGAATTTCACTTTTTCCGTTGTGCCGGGTTTGAATACTTCTCCATCTTGTTTGATAACGGAGGTTTCCATGATGTCTTTTACCTGTAAGGCAGAGAGATCGGGATAGTAGGAGCGCAGGATGGCGGCTACACCGGCTGCTGCAGGAGCGGCCATGGAGGTACCTTGCGCATTGCCGTATTTTCCGTCAAGTACGGTGGAATATATTTGAACACCCGGTGAAAACAAATCTACATTTTTTTTGCCATAATTGGAGAAATTGGCTACGCGGCGATCGTCCTTTTTGAAACTCAACGCTCCGATTTCTATCCAGGTGGGTACGTTCTTTTCTTTTTTGAACAATCCCGCTTTAACGGGCAAGCTATACATATCATTTGGGAAGTTGGGATCAGTATCGTTGTTTTCGGAGTCATTTCCCGCAGCGTGCACCAGCAACACATCGTGTTCGGCAGCATATTTCATGGCGGCATCTACATACGCTTTGTTTGGGCTGTAGGCTTTGCCAAAGGACATATTAATTACGCTGGCCCCGTTGTCTACTGCATAGTATATGGCATTGGCAACGTCTTTGTCGCGCTCGTCGCCATCGGGCACGCAACGCACAGTCATGATGCGTACATTATCGGCTACGCCATCTATGCCAGCGTCATTGCCGCGTTTGGCAGCAATGATACCGGAGACGTGTGTGCCGTGAAAGGCATCCGGGCCTTCATAGTCGTTATTGCCGTAATTGCGGTCAGTCAGGTCGTCATAATTGTCGCCCACGATTTCACGGGGGTTGAACTCGGTGTTGTAGCCGTATTTCAGGCCACCGGAGAAATACTCGCTGGCTTCTTCTTTTTGCTCTGACAGGTTTTCCTGAGTAATTCCCTGAGCGAATACTTTTTGCAAAACGCCCACTGCTGCTGATAGTTCTTCATTGTTGCCAGGCTGAACTTTAGCCAGGTCTTCCGGTGAGATGGTTTTCATACCCGTGGCTTTTTGAACAGTGGCAAATGCGTCGTCCACTTTTGTAAAAAACTGGTCTACCTGTTCTTTTTGGCCTTCCAATTCTGTACGTTTTGATTCATATACTTCTTTTATTTTGGCAAAATATTCATACTCTTTTTTTGCTTCGCCGTATAAATTTTTTGGGTCAGTACCTTTAAAACGTTTGCTGAGGCGTGCGTACTCGCGGGTGATTTCGTAAGAATCATGGCTTACATTGCGACCATCTTTGCCGCCGATGAAATTCCAACCGTGGACATCATCAATATAACCATTGCCGTCATCGTCTTTGCCATTTCCGGCTATTTCGCCCGGATTGACCCACATAATGTCTTTCAGGTCTGGGTGGTCGGTTTCTACACCAGAGTCGAGTACGGCTACTATGACGGTTTGGCTTTTTTTGCCTTTGGCTTTGAGGCGCGCTATGGCTTCATTGGCACCGGTTCCGTTAACGTTATCTTTGGTTTGGTCGAGTACAAACCAGTTTTCCGGCGCTTTGGCACTTTGCGCCATCAGGCTGCTACTAAATACAAAAGATGCGGCAATAACCGCAAGTTGTTTGAATGTCATGTTTGAAAAGTTAAAATAAATGTACTAAGAAGAAACGCAAAAATAGTCCTTTATTGTTGCTATTCTCTTGTATTATTAGACAAAAAGGCAAAAACAGAGAGAAGATGGCATAATTGGCGATGGTTGAGGTATTCTATGGCTGTATGGCTGTATCGTTTTATGGGACTAAAAAATCTAAAATCTAATATAGTACCGCTAAAATCGCAAATCGGTGTCGGGCAGAGGCAGGCGAACAGTTTTATCTTTTTGCTGTTTCATAATGCTACATTAAAAGCATAAGCGATATGCATACAACAAATTATGACACGTATTAAAACTGACATTTTGGTGTTGGGCTCCGGTATAGCGGGCCTCACTTTTGCCATCAAATCGGCCCGACGCTACCCGGATCACCAAATTTTGGTGCTTACTAAAACGGTGGAAGGGGAAAACAATACGCGGTATGCACAAGGTGGCGTAGCGGCAGTCTGGGATAAGAATCAGGATAATTTTGAAAAACATATTGAAGATACGCTGGATGCGGGAGATGGCCTTTGCAAACGCGATATTGTTGAAATTGTAGTGAAAGAAGGTCCTGAACGGGTGCAGGAAATTATTGAATGGGGTGCGCGATTTGATAAGGAAAAAAACTCCACTGCCTATGACCTGGCGCGGGAGGGTGGCCATTCGGAGCACCGTATTTTGCATTATAAGGACCTGACGGGCTGGGAGATGCAGCGCACATTGATGGAAGAAGCCGCAAAGCACCCTAATATTAAGGTATTAGAGCATTATTTTGCACTGGATCTGATTACCCAGCACCATCTGGGGCGTATGGTGATTCGGGTAACGCCGGATATTGAGTGTTATGGTTGTTATGCTTTAGACAAACAAAATGGCAGTATTGACACTATTTTAGCACGAGTCACGGTGCTTTGTACGGGGGGGGCGGGGCAGGTATATCGCGCTACGACCAATCCGGTGATCGCTACCGGCGACGGGGTAGCAATGGCCTATCGCGCGAAAGCACGGGTGGAGAACATGGAATTTATGCAGTTCCATCCGACTTCTTTATACAATCCGGCGGGAGAAAATCCTTCTTTTTTGGTTTCGGAGGCGGTACGTGGGTTTGGCGGCATTTTGAAAAGCGTTGAAGGGGAGGAGTTCATGCAGCATTATGACGAACGGCTTTCTCTGGCACCCCGCGATATTGTAGCACGTGCGATTGACTCCGAAATGAAAAAACGCGGTACGGATTGTATGTATTTGGATTGCCGCCATTTGAATAAGGAGGATTTTTTGGCGCATTTTCCAACAATTTATGAAAAATGTGTCAGCGTCGGGGTAGACCCCATGAAAAATATGATTCCGGTAGTGCCTGCCTGTCATTATATGTGTGGGGGTATCCGTACGGATGAACATGGGCGAACGAGTATTAACCGTTTGTATGCCGCCGGGGAATGTTCTTCCACGGGTTTGCACGGAGCCAACCGCTTAGCGTCGAACTCGCTATTGGAAGCCATGGTTTTTGCGCACCGTATTTTTTTAGACATAGAAAACAATTTAGACCTTTTTATGCATCAGGAGGGTATACCGGACTGGAATGCGGAAGGCACTACCGAGCCGCAGGAAATGGTATTGATTACGCAGGGGTTAAAAGAATTGAAAGAAATTATGTCCTACTACGTGGGTATTGTCCGCTCGAATATCCGCCTCAAACGCGCTTCAGACAGGCTGTTTCTCTTGTATCAGGAAACGGAAGAATTATACCAGGCTACCGTGGTCTCCCCTCAATTGATGGAATTGCGCAACCTGATTACGATTGCTTACCTGATTACCCGAAGCGCTATGCACCGCCGCGAAAGCAGGGGATTGCACTTTACAACGGATTATCCGGGAAAAATGCCATTTGCGGAGGATTCGGTGTTGTAGAAGCCAGCAGTCAAAGATTCGGAGTTGACTGCCTCAAATAGTTATTAGATTTTACACTAAAAATTCTTCCATTCTATTTCACAAGGCCTATTGAAATTTTTGTGTTGAAAAGCAGCGGGTTGCCGCAAATTTACTGCAACCCGCTGCTTTTACGTTCGTTTGGCGACTATCAGGTCATCGTCTTATAGTCGCCCAAAACTTACCGGAGGTAAATTTCAGAATCATTGGGTTCCTTGGATCCTCGCGAGGCTCTACTATTTTGAAAGTAGCGTTGAATGTACCTTCTATGCGCTTGTTCAGGGTGTCGCATTTTAAGACATAGAGGTGGTTATCAACAGCGGTCGTGTCTAATATGTAAAAATCGTACAGTACATGGCCCTCATCATACCATCTTGCATAGAAGCATTCATTTTTTCTCATACCCTCTTCCAATTTTATTTTTTTTCCCTGGCAATCTAAAGTCAGTTTATTAAAACCCATGATTTCTCTTTGTGTAACCCGATCATTTGCCACTGGCTCAAATCCTATGGTTCATGATTCTTCCGGGCTGCCTACATACCTGACTTTGACGGCCCATCCTCCTGCTTTCCAGGGATTTCCTAATTTTAATGCCCGTATTGGCATCCTTCATAAGTAGTTGACACTTTTATTTTCGGCAAATAAAAATAAATTAAAATAAAGCATTGATAATCAAGTACTTATTAGGGTAATTTAAAATAATTGCACAAAGAAAGTGTCAACTACTTTTCACGCAAAATGAAGGATGCCCCCGTATTACACCAAAAGTAGTATTTGCGGGCCTGAATACCGGAATATTAGGCACTACTGTTGTTGTATCTTTTTCGTCCGGCTTGGGAATTATATCCACCGAAGGCGTTTCTTTCCGGCAAGCAGATAAAAAAGAACAAACCACTAAATATATAATAAAATTTTTCATTTTTAATAAAACTTTTGCTTTGTTCATGGTTGTATCACTAATTTTTGGGAAACCATATCCTGCAGAGTGAAAAAAGAAAGTTGATAAATGCCCGGAGGCAGGTTGAGAGGTACTCCCGTCACGAGTTGCCCTGCCGGAATAGTACCAGACAGAACAATTTGTCCCAAAGCACCAATAAAAGTATAGGATACTTCGGAGGAGAATTCGGTATCAAACACGATTTCAATTCTGTCAGAAGCGGGATTTGGTATCGTTTTTATATCTTTGCCCAGCAGGTTTTGAATAGATACAGGTCGCTCAACTAAGCAATTTTTCTTTTCAACATAAATAATATCTGTGAGCATGACATCTGTGGTATGGGCTAAGATATGCAAATAGAAATACGGATAAAATTTATAAGGCTCCTCACCTGTATTGATGGTAAGCGCGGGGCCTGTACCGATTATTTGTCTGTTTAAAACATTAAAAGACGGGGTAGTACTAAATCTCCGTGGTAATTTTACTCCGGCAAATACAACTTTAATTCTACCCTTCTATTCTTTGCTTCTCCTTCAGCAGTTGTATTCTCTGCAATGGGTTTGGTTTCTCCAAATCCGGCGGGGTGCATTTGAGCGTGCGCTACCCCTTTTTTGACTAAATAATCTACACAGGCTTTTGCGCGTTTTTCCGAAAGGAGTTGATTACTTTTTTCGCCGCCTACATTGTCGGTATGACCCTCTAATCGAACGTGGTACCCTTTATATTTTTGCAAAATTTCTACCACGCTGTTCAAGGTCAGTAAGGATGCCGATGTTAAGGTTGCTTTGGCGGTTTCAAACTGCACTTGCGAAATGGCCACCTTGAGTTGTTCCTGGTCTTTTTCTTCCACAGTGGGGCAGCCTTTGTTTTCTTTGGTCCCGGGGCGTTCCGGACACAGATCGTCGCCATCACCGAGGCCGTCGCCGTCGGTATCCGGGCAGCCCCTGAATTCCGGCTTACCGGCCAGGGTAGGGCAAGCATCTTTGTTATCGCCGATTCCATCGCCATCGGTATCCGGGCAGCCGTCAAATTCAGGTTTGCCCGCTCCATTTGGGCAGGCATCTTTTCGGTCTTCGATACCGTCATTATCCGTATCCGGGCAGCCATTGAAAGCGACTTTTCCCGCTTTTTGAGGGCATTCATCCACGCTATCCATGATGCCATCCTTATCGGAATCTACTGGCGGGCAACCTTTATTTTCCAACTTGCCTTTCGCGGTAGGGCAGACATCTTTTTGGTCGCTGATGCCATCGCCGTCGGTATCCGGGCAACCGCCCTGTTCGGGCTTACCTTTTTTATCCGGGCATTCGTCTTTTGCATCGCTAATGCCATCACCATCGGTATCTAAGCACCCACCGAACTCAGGTTTGCCAGCCTTATCGGGGCACGGGTCTTTGCTATCATCCACGCCGTCACCGTCGGTATCCGGGCAACCACCAAATTCAGGTTTGCCAGCTTTATCAGGACAGGGGTCTTTGCTGTCTTCCACGCCGTCACCGTCGGTATCCGGGCAACCACCAAATTCAGGTTTGCCGGCTTTATCAGGACAAGGGTCTTTGCTGTCTTCCACACCGTCGCCGTCGGTGTCCGGGCAACCACCGAATTCAGGTTTGCCAGCTTTATCGGGACAAGGGTCTTTGCTGTCTTCCACGCCATCGCCGTCGGTATCCGGGCAACCGCTGAATTGTATCGGGCCTGCTACTAAGCGGCAGGCATCCAATTCGTCTTCCACGCCATCGCCGTCGGAGTCGGGGCAGCCGCCAAACTGGGGCAATCCGGCGATATCGGGGCATCGGTCGTTCATGTCCGGGACGCTGTCACGGTCAGTATCGGTGAGTGGACAGCCGGCTTTTACGGCTAAGCCCGGGCGCTGCGGGCATTGGTCGTCGCGATCGGCCACCCCATCGGCATCGGCATCGGGACAACCTTTTGTGGCGGGGCGACCGGGGGTATCGGGGCAGGCATCGCGCTTGTCGGGTGTGCCATCGCCATCCCGGTCGGCCTGTCCGAGGCGTTTGCCGAGGGTAAGCCCGGCAAACCAATACCAGTCATTTCTTTTGGGGTTGCCAGATTGACTTATCCCGTCAAAATAATCGGTGAAGGCGGTTCTTGCACCCAAAGTACCACCGAGTACCCAATTTTGGTTTAGATCGAGGGTTGCACCGCCGCCAAATAGTATACCCGGTCGTGTTTTCACGCCTTTTGCTGCGCGGTCATCGGCTTTTACTTTTTCAATTGTTCCGGCACGGTCTGCGGAAGCTAAGTCAAAGATTGGTTTTGCAGCGGTGATCATTGCGCCGCCACCAGCAAATAAGTAAGGAGAAAAGGTACGCCGAAAGGTACGTACTACTGCTTTTTGTCGGTATTTATCCAACATATACGTTACGGTATCGGTGCGGCTGTACCGGCGTTGGCCGAGAAAATCCCATTCTGCCTGTATGGACACTTCGGTGAGTTTTGTTTCAAAAGAAAAATTGCGTGCACTGCGAGATTTATGGAAGCGATCGCTGTCGCGGAGAGTACCGTTTAATACCTGAGCGCGCAAGGCAACTCTCGGTGCTAAGGGGCGGCGAGCATACAAACCAAAGCCGGGCTGCACTTGCCGGAAGCCAAACTGCCCATCATTGACTACATCGCCAAGATAGTGCAGATGCCCTGCCAGAAACCCCATTTCAAGGCGTTTGTCCCAGGTGCGGGCTGAATCTGCAAAGTTATACAGGTCTGTTTTTTCAAAATAATGGTCGTCTATTACGGTATTAAAACCCGTAATGCGGCGAATTTCTGCTTCGGGAAGGCTGTCATTACCCGCGAAGCCTCGAAAAGGACAACCTGACATGGCTAAGACACCGGGTTTGTGCGGGCATTCATCTTCGCGGTCGGCGATGTGATCACCATCGGCATCGGGGCAGCCTTTGGTGATGCCCCGTCCGGGTATGGTAGGGCAGCGGTCGCGGTTGTCGGGGATGCCATCTCCATCGCGATCCTGTTCGCCCATTCGCCGGGAGAGGTTGATGCCTCCAAACCAATACCAATCGTTTTTTGTGGGGTTTCCGGACTGGCTTACGCCGTCGAAATAGTCGGTGAAGGCTGTACGCGTACCTAATTCTACTCCCAAAACCCACCGACGGCTCATATCGAAATTCCAACCGCCACCCACCTGAAACCCTAATCTGATTTTATTTCCACCGCCTTCACGTTGGTCTGTTTTAATGGCATCCAATACCACTCCTTCGGCTGCGGGGATATCGAAATGTGTGTTTGCCTGCGTCATAATACCGCCTGTTCCGACAAAAATATAGGGCAACAGGCGATGTCGAAATACATTGACTAAGGCGTATTGGCGATATTTATCTAATTTATAGGTCAGCGTATCTACGTGGCGGAATCGCTTTTTGCCAAAAATATCCCATTCGGTGCGTAAAGCCAATTCGGTAACGGGTGTTTCAAAAGAAAAATTTCTGCTGCTACGGGCGGCATTATTGGCATCACTTTCCTGCATGACCCCGTGTAAAACATTGACCCGAAACGCTATCTTTGGGCTGACATAGCGGCGGGCAAAAAGGCCATACATAGGTTGGAAACTGCGCAATCCGTACTTTGAATCATTAGCAAGGTCGCCGAGGTAGAGCAGGTTGCCAAAAGATACGCCTATTTCGAGGCTTTTTTCTTTTAATCGGGCAGTGTCTGAAAAATAATAAGTATCTGTTTTTGCAGGATAGGTATGGGCGGCTGCCGGCTGCTTTTGCGCCATCAGGGGCCAGAGGAGAGCGGCCCATCCCCAGGCAAAGATTACCAGCAACTGTTTCATCCTATACAAACGGTCATCAATATTTAAAACTCCAATTGATTAAAAATGGATCAATTCGGTGAAAAAGGCAGGATTGAACTAATTGCTCCCAATGCGAATTAAAAAATATAACGCGCAAAAGTAGCAATTACTGTCAAGAGTACTTAAATTTAATAGTAAAGTGTCAGGTAACAAGCTTTTAGGAACGCTATTTTATAAACATTGTTTCTACGCCTGTCCATCCTTCCGGTACTCCGGTTGCAAGGCAATGCTCAATTTTATGCAGCAAAATAGCGGCTGTTTTATCTTGCGGACAGTTGGAGAGCAGGCCACTTAATCCGAGGCGTGCCTGCTCAAATGATTGATTGCAATAATCATGTAGAGCCTGCTCAAAGACGGCCCGGGTTTGCTGTTTCTTTTTGCGCAGATCAGGGAGGTCGCCATCAAAACATTCATAAACGCCAGTGGGCTCCTGTTTGCCTTTTACCTGTACTTTCCCCAGATATCGTACATTGAAATTTTTAGTGTTTTCAATTTTTGAAAGGCTAAATTCGGAAAGCAGGATGTCTGCTCCATAATATTTTGTGATGCCTTCCATCCGGGATGCAACGTTTACGGTATCTGCCACGGTGGTGGCATCCATCCGTTTGCGGTCGCCGATGATGCCCATGATGAGTGGGCCGGTGTGCAGGCCAAATCCGGCGGCAATGGGGCGGCGACCACGGGCGGTGCGTCGTTCATTGTAATGATCCAATTCGCGGTGCATACCAATGGCTGCCAACAAGGCTGATTCTGCTCCATTGGTAAAAATGGCCATTAAACCATCGCCAAGGTATTGATTGACAAAGCCACCATACTGCTGGATGATCGGCCCCATTCGCTGATTGAATGACTGAACGAATTTGAAATTTTCTTCAGGTGTCATGGCTTCTGCCAATGGCGTATAATCTCGAATATCAGCAAAGAGTACGGTCACTTCTTTTTCTACGTGGTCGCCGAGTTGCACTTCGGTGATGCTGTCACGGCCTAAGGCCCGGATAAAGGCATAGGGTACGAATCGGCCGGCTGCAACATTGATTTTATGCAGGTTCAGGTGGGTTTTTAGTCTTGCTAAAAACTCATCCTTGGAAAAGGGTTTAGTGAGGTAATCGTTGGCCCCGGTATTCAGCCCTTCCACGAGATCGGATACCTGATTTTTGGCCGTAATCATGATGACGGGCAGCTCACTGGGCAGGAAGCGTTCCCGTATTTTTTGACAGAGTTCATAACCTGACATTCGAGGCATCATCACGTCGAGCAAAACCAGATCAAAAGGGCCTTGTTGTTCTATGGCTATCAGGGCATCTTCCCCATTCATCACCTGTACTACCTGATATTGTTGTTTGGACAGGTAGTTTTTGAGTACCTGCTGATTCACTGGTTCGTCATCCACTACGAGGATACGGCCCTGACTCGACTCCTCCGGCAATAATTCTTCTCCAAAAAGGGCAACCGGAGCTATTGTGCCGCCGGTACGAAATGCCGGTTGTATTCGTTCTGCGATGGTTTGCGGACCGCCCGGAAGTGTGGGGCCTCCTCCAATAGCTACTAATGCGCCTTTTGCTAAAGGCAGAGTAAAATAAAATGCGGTTCCTTTATGAAGTTCACTTTCAAATCCGATGGTCCCGCCGTGCAGTTCTACCAAGCGTTTGGTGATGGGCAAACCCAAGCCCGTGCCGCCAAAAGCACGTTCGTTAGAGCCGTCGGATTGTTCAAATTCTTTGAAAACAATTTCTCTGTTTTCCGGTGCGATGCCTATTCCGGTATCCTCTATGGTCATTTTCAGAAATCCCTCCTGCAAAATGGCATCCAACGTTATTTTTCCTTTTTCGGTAAATTTCACGGCATTGCCGACCAAATTGAACAGGATTTGTTGCAGGCGGTCTTCATCTCCGGTTACTGCGGGCAATTCTGCGGAGACGTTATTTTCTAAAACGAGGTTTTTACCCTTGATTAAGGGGGCCATATTGCGCAAAACGACATCGGCCAATGCGTACAGGCTTACCGGTTGCAGGTTGAGGGCTATTTCCTGGTTTCGGAGTTTGGAAAAATCCAGCAGGTCGTTTACCAGGTTATTGAGCCGTCGCCCGGAGGCGCTGATCATACCGAGGTTGTCGCGTTTTTCCTGGTCTGATTCCTCCTCATAGAGGCTGTCTGAAAGGCCGATAATGCCTTGCAGTGGTGTACGCAACTCATGGGAAGTATTGGCTAAAAACTGGTCTTTAAGTTTATCTACTGCCCGCAAACGCTCGTTGACGCTTTGCTGGGCAGCAAGGCTCTCTTGCAATGCGCGTTCTTTTTCTTTTTTGAGAATATTGGTGCGGTAGCCGATACCAACGGCAAACAGCAATAAGGAAATGAAAAACGCACCAATACAAACCAGCATGATGTAATTGGTAAACGTGCTACCAGCGTCATTACCTGCTCCGGTTGTTTGCCAGATGATGGTTTGAAGAATAAGGGAGAGAAATGAAATACTACCGCCTATGGTAAAAACGGAATTGACTAACAGAAAAAATTTGGCAGTTTTTAGCCCTTTTCTCCAAGCATAAATACCATAAAAAATGGGCAGCAATAAGGCAAAAATAATCGCCAATAAGTAGGCGATCAGTACGATTGCGTAAAATAATGCCTGCGTATTGTCTTGTACCAATGCCAGCGCTGCGCCACAAATCAGGAGGGTTAATATCCATAAAATAATGCACAAGATTTTGTTGAGCCGCCAAAAACCGGGTCTTATCTTATGCAAATCAAGAAACGAAACCGCATAATAGAGCATACCATGGGCCACCAGTGTAAGGCCGGGTACCCGTATCAAGGCCCCGATGGATACATTGGGAGGATTAATAAAGGGATTGTAAAAAGACTGAATGCTAAAGAGCAATGCGCCGAGGGGCAACAGGGAAAAATTTAGATAAACCCGCTCGTGGGTAGCAAGGCCCAGTACCAGAAAAAACAAGGTAAGAAATCCCAATAACACTTGCACGGCTCCGGCTACAAAATTGATTTCAGCCTGTTGTTGCCAAAAAACGCGGTCATCCAAATGGGCGAAATAATAAGACGGGATCATTTTCGGAAAAATCCCCCTTTCCATCCGAACATAAAAATCTAAGGTGTCTCCGGCTTCCAATTCCAACTCAATCAGGTCGTATTGATGGCGAACGGTTTTTTCATCGTTGGGTACCTCTGCTCCGGTTTTTTGGTGTTCCCAAGTACCCAATTGTTTTAGTCCCTTAGCGTCTATTGTTTTTTGCCGGAAATAAATATCCATTTTCGACCAAATCTGCTCCATGGGTGACAAATCTAACAGTACGCGCTGCGTTTTTTTTCCGCCAATTAACCGCATTTTTGCCCAATACTTTTTTTGATTCGGGGGTATAAAGGACTGATATTTACAGGCTTTATCCCACTGCGTTGCTATTTGCTCTATGGTGGTGTTGCTGTTGGTATCTTCTACGAATTCTATGCTGCGGCCCATATAGGCAGCCGCATAAAAGGGAATAAAGGTCTCCTGAAAGGAGGAAAGATGGGGCCGATACCCGGCAAAATCAGGTATATTGTAAACATCAGTAAACCTCAATTGTATTTGGGCAGGTGTCCAGTCGGCTCCGGGAAAAGTTTTATGCAAGCGGAGGTACACCGTTTGGATACTGCCCTGCGGCAAATCCACGTAAAACATATTGTAAGCATCCCGAATAGTTTTTTCGGAGGGGCGGAGGGCTAATCCGCTGCGTTGAACGGTCCAGTCGGATGGTCGGGCATGGATGTCCCGACCTACGGGCTGGTAAAAATCTATTTGTTGCCAACTTTTTTTCACTCCGCCTACGGCAAAATAATAGCGGCTATTCTCGTAAGTGCTACCCCTAATTTTCAGCCGTACCCAATAGGTTTTTTCCGGGTCAATTCCGTTTTTTTCTGTTTCATTCAAACCAAATGCAGCGAAACGTACCTGCTCAAAGGTCATTGTTCCGGTAGCGTCTTCCAAAATAGCCAATTCGCTGCTGATGTTTACATTTGTTCCGGCTTCGTATAGTTCGTCCACTGAAAAGCCGTATTGGTTGCCCACGGTCATGCGCTGGCTTTTCCACTCTGCGCTTTTGATATTATTGCCCGATTTTGTACAAATTGCCTCCAAAAGTTCATAGCTATACCGCAAAAACAGCGTGTCTTGGCGGGCAGCCGCGTAGGCCCGCAGGCGTTCTGCCATGGCCATGGCGTTGGCCGGGTTTTGTTGGTCAGCACATACCTGATTCATCCGTTTGTAGGTACGGTAAGCCAAGGTATCGGGCAGGGTTGGCAATACTGTCTCTAAGGAATCAAACACGGTGGGCGTTTGAGCCGATAAAAAGCCGCCAAAAAACAGGAGAAGAAGGGCAAAAGGCGCAGGTTTCACCCGGCAAAAGTACACATTTTTATTATAAATTTACTTTTTCTGATTGTTTGTTATTCAATTACTCATACCAACAGTCCATCTTTTAACGCTGATAAATACGCCTCCAAGCCTCCATTCTGTTGTGCCGTTATCAGCGCCGAGCCAATAATGGCCAGATCGGCGGACTGGCAAACCAACCGGGCTTGTTCAGGGGTGGAAATTCCAAAACCAATACCGATCCTGACGGGGTACCTTATTTGCTGCTGCTTAATTCTATGGACGACTGCTTCCAATCGCGGATTCAAACTAAAGCCACTACCCGTAATTTTGAAATCAGACATGAGGTAAAAAAAGTCAAAACCAGCATCACAAAGTTGATTTAAGCGTGCATCTGACACATTGGCCGCCAAAACTGGGACTAACCGCAAACTGCCTTTGCCAAAATGCGCAACGGCCAGCGTACTGTCTACCGGGAGGTCGGGAACAATGAGGTGGTGTATCTTTAAATCGCATAGTGTATCAATGAGGCGTTGAAATCCATAAGTGTATATCCGATTGAGGTAAGACATCACGATGATTTCCTGATCGGGGTGATCCGCCCGCAATTGCCGGAGAGCATCCATGCAATCCTGTACGCTCACGTGCTGGTCTTCGGTGGCAATACGACACGCCTGTGTGATCACCGGCCCGTCTGCTGTTGGGTGCGAAAAAGGAATTTGCAGTTCTAGAATGGACACTCCGGCTACTATATACGCTTTGGCGGTTTCCAAACTCTCCTCCAAAGTAGGAAAACCCAGCACTAAATGGGCCATTACGGGCATTTTTTGCCCGGAAGCCAACGAATTATTTTGTGTCATTGTCCAAGCAACGTTTTTGCGTACGTTTTCAGGCTGTCTTCCTGAAAATGACGCATAGTAATAAACAGGTCTTTTTCTCCTCTGCCGGAAGCATTCACGACGACAATGGCATCTTTGGGCAGGGTAGCCGCCAGCTCGAAGGCGTGTGCAAATCCGTGTGCCGATTCTAAGGCGGGGATAATACCTTCTGCCCGGGCTAATCGCTGCACGGCAGCCAGCGCGGCTTCGTCGGAAGCTATTTCAAATTGAACCCGGCCTTCGTCAGCGAGCCAGGAGAGGATGGGGCTGACCCCGCAATAATCCAAGCCGGCAGAAACGGAGTGTGTACCGGCAATGTTGCCATCGTTATCCTGTAAAAAGTAGGAGTAATATCCTTCAAAAATCCCAAGCTTCCCATTGGGAACTTTTGCTGCGTGTTCACCGGGTTTATTGCCATACCCTCCTGCCTCTACGCCAATGAGCTGTACAGCAGGTTCATCCAAAAACTCGTAAAACATTCCCATTGCATTGGAGCCGCCACCTACACAGGCAATGCAGTAATCAGGTAATCTCCCGGTAGCAGCATGACATTGGCGGCGGATTTCTTCACCAACTACCTTTTGAAAAAAGGTGTTCATGGCGGGGAAAGGATGCGGGCCAACCGCCGACCCCAACAGGTAAAAGCTGTCGGGATTGGATACCCAATCTTTAAACGTGGCAATAACTGCATCATTTAGGGTTTGATTTCCGTCTTCTACGGGTACTACTTTTGCTCCCAACAGTTCCATCCAATATACATTGGGCCGCTGTCGCTCATAGTCTTTCCGGCCCATATACACGGTGCAGTCCATACCAAACCGCGCACAAACTGCTGCGGTGGCATATCCATGTTGGCCGGCTCCGGTTTCGGCAATGATCCGTTTTTTGCCCATACGCCGGGCCAGCAGCACCTGACCGATGCAATGATTTATTTTGTGTGCACCGGTATGATTCAGTCCTTCATTTTTCAGAAAGAGTTGAGCACCACCAATTTCCTCAGTCAGTCTTGGCAACGGGGTGAAAGTAGTGGGCCTGCCTGAAAAATTACGCAGGACGCTGTGTACTTCTTCTAAAAAACTTTTATCCGTTTTGGCTTCATCAAAAGCTGCTGTAATTTCCTGTAAAGGCGGCAAAAGTACTTCCGGCACAAAACAACCTCCGTAGCCAGGCCCGGCAGTCATAGCCCTTAGCAGGTCTGATTCATTTTCGGACACTCCTACCAGACGGCTCGGCGGGTAAAAGCCATCGGAATGAAAAATTAAGTCTTTATAATGCGTAGCAATCAATTCCATGAAATTAAGGGTTTAGAGGTTTATATCTTTAGAGGGGCTTAGGGTCGCGGTACATCAAAAATCATGTAGTCGTCAATCAAACAAGGTTTAAGGGGTTTTAGAATAATCAAAAAAGGTGGAGGGTTTGAGCGAATAATTGAATTTAAAGGAACAAAAGTAAGTACCTTTTTGCAATGTAATTCTATCCTAATCAATATAAGTAATTGTGAATAACAAATAGTTAATAATTATTTTTGTAAGTTACTTGTAATCAATTAATAATAAAGATTAGAAATAGTTTTTAAGGGGTTAGATGTTTACGGGTTTGGGCGAAGCCATGCAGCAATTTAACCATGCAGCAATTTAACATGTATAAACTTCAACTATACCGGAATTAAAGAAGGGGGCATACCTGTTACGGCATACCCCCTTTCTCATGGTACGTTTTGTTCTGATGTGGCGGCCTAAAATTTTGCCTGCCCGGTAATCACGTCGCGTGCAAAAAGTATCTTTGGTTTCCAATACTTCGATGTTGAAACATTTTCTATCACCACGCCCCGGCTGCTGGTGCAATGCACACAAATGATGCCGTCCGGGGTGTTCTCCACTACCATAGCCACATGCTGGATGTGTTTGCTACGGCCGAAGAAAATTAAATCTCCGGGAAGGGCTTCTTCTAAATCCACGGGGGTCCCTTCTGCTGACTGGGTACGGGAACAGGGAGAAGCTTTTAAGCCGAATTCTTTGAAAATGTAACTGGTAAAACCGGAACAATCAAATCCGGTACGGGTGGAACCTCCGGCGTGGAGGTAGCGAATCCCGGTAAAATTTTGCGCATATCCACTTACAAATTGGCGCAATTGCATTACTTCTGCATCATCGGCTCTGCAAGCAGGATAATCGGGTTTATCAAAAGACGCACCGAGGAAAAATACCGATAAAAGTGCGATTTGAAACAAAAATGATCTCTTGGGGCTACAGGAAGGCAATGTGTCGGTCATGTTAATTGTTTTTAGTGAACAGCGATTTTAACCTCAGCACTCAACCGCGAGTACTGCGCTGTGTAAATACGGTTTCTGATTGTAAAACAGCATTGCTAAAAGGCGGAGGGATTATGCGCAATACTGCCTGAAAGGACTATATTTTTAAAACTAACAACGGCAAAGGTAGAAAAAAATTTAAATAGCAAGCTTTTTCTTAAAAAAATGTTAAAAAATTATTGAGATAGTGGGCTGCGCATTAATTGATGTACCCTGTTCAGATCATCCAGATTATCGAGTATTTTTTTAATAACAAAAATTTTTACGCGTTTTTATCCGTAAATGAATGATTTGATAGTACTTGTATATATTTTTTTTGCAAAAAAAACATACAAGTACTATCAAATCATTTATTCCCGTGTCACTATTACTTCAGCTTTCCTAATGCTTCTTTCATTCTTCTGACGGCTTCCCGCAATTGCGCTTCTGAAGCGGCGTAACTCAGCCTGAAACAATTGGGGTCGCCAAATGCGGAACCGGAAACCAACCCGACATGGGCAACGGTCATAACATAGTCGCAAAAGTCATCAGCATTTTTGATGGTCGTTGCACCATCACTTTTTCCGAAGAAAGCGCTAATTTCGGGGAAAACATAAAAAGCACCATCGGGTAGATTAGTTTTTACGCCCGGAATTTCTTCTAATAAGGATACTACAATATCACGACGTTCGCGGAAAGCTTCGCGCATCGCGTTGGTCGCCGACAAATCACTCATGAGCGCTACTGCTCCGGCTTTCTGGCCAAAAGAAGAGGCTCCGCTGGTCACCTGACCCTGAATTTTGGAGCAGGCATCTGCAATAAATTTTGGCCCGCCCATATAGCCGAGCCGCCACCCGGTCATGGCAAATCCTTTGGCAAAACCATTTACAGTGATGGTGCGGTCTTTTATTTGAGGAAAAGCACCGATACTTACGTGCTCATGGGTAAAATTGATGTATTCATAAATTTCATCACTGACAACATACACATTCTCCTGTTGGGCGATAACATCGGCATAATCTTCTAATTCTTTTCGGGAGAAAACCGTACCGGTCGGGTTACAGGGGGATGAAAAAATTACGAATTTGGTTTTTTCCGTAATAGCGGCGGCCAATTGTTCCGGCAAGGGTTTGAAATCGCGTTCTACTCCGGCATAAACTTCGATTGGAATACCACCGGAAAGTTTGATAATTTCTGCATACGATACCCAATAAGGCGAAAACACAACCACTTCATCTCCCGGGTTGAGTAACGCCTGACACAGGTTATACACGGTTTGTTTTGCGCCATTACTGACCACTATCTGGTCAGGCCGGAAATCTAAATTATTATCGCGTTTGAATTTTTCACAGATGGCCTTGACCAATTCTGGGAGACCAGCCACCGGGGTATACTTGGTGTAACCGTCTTTTAATGCCTGATAAGCCGCTTCTTTGATGTAGTCAGGTGTATCGAAATCGGGTTCTCCGAGGCTAAGGCTGATAATGTCGTAGCCCTGAGCACGCAATTCCCGCCCCATACGGGCCATTTTTAAAGTTTCGGATTCGGCAAGGCTCTGAACCCGCTGTGACAGGATATTTTGAGTAGCAGTCATGTTTAGTTGAAATAATTAATCGAAATAAGGCGGCAAAGGTAGCGCTGTTGATTGAAAAGAAAAAAAAATATTGAATAGTTAAATAGTCAATGGTTCGTTAAAAAAATTCAGGCATTTCGGCATCCTTCATAAGTAGTTGACACTTTTATTTTCGGCAAATAAAAATAAATTAAAATAAAGCATTGATAATCAAGTACTTATTAGAGTAATTTAAAATAATTGCACAAAGAAAGTGTCAACTACTTTTCACGCAAAATGAAGGATGCCGGCATTTCTTACCGTTTTTAAAGGAAACAGAGCATTTAAAGTATGCTTCTTATTTATTTTGACTTACGGCAACCTACCGAAAGCTGAAATAAATATCAAAACACCCAGAAATGCCGAATTAAAAGGCTAAATTCTTAATTAACCATTGATAGTTGAATGGCCAAAATATTGAATGATTGAATGATTGAATAGATAAATGGTCGAATTGTTGAATGACAAAACAATTTAATAATACAACCATTCTAAACAATAACTGTAGCAAAATGGTTAATAAACCATGACTGTAACAATTGCCGGTGGAACCGGCCTGATAGGAACCCGCTTAGTGTCCATGCTCTTGGACAAGGGGTATGAAATTCGATTGCTCACGAGGCATCCGAAAAGCGATAATCATTTTTTTTGGAACCCGGAGCAAGGTGAAATAGATGAAAATGCTTTAATTGGCGCTGATGTGGTGATCAATCTCGCTGGAGCGGGCATTGCAGATAAACGCTGGAGCGATGCCAGAAAGCATTTATTGATAGAAAGCAGGGTTAGCGGAGCCAGGGTACTGCACGGGGTACTGGAAAAAATGGCAACTCGCCCCAAAACGTATATTTCAGCATCGGCTATTGGTTATTATGGCAATTCGGGGGAGCGCATTTGCAGGGAAACCGATGTCCCGGCAGACAATAGTTTTATGTCAGTTTGCTGTAAAGCCTGGGAGGATGCTGTGACCCCTATCCAGCACTTGGGCATTCGCACGGTGCTGCTGCGGATAGGTATCGTGTTGACAAGTGAAGGCGGGGCTTTGAAGGAGATGACCAAACCGATTCGTTTTGGTCTGGGTGCTTATTTTGCTGACGGACAGGGATGGATGTCCTGGATACACCGAGATGATATATGCCGCATTTTGATATGGGCTATTGAAACCGAGGCAGCAAACGGTGTTTATAATGCTGTGGCACCGCATCCGGTACGCAATGAAGCAATGGTACGAGCCGCTGCAACAGCCATGCAGCAACCAGCTGTATTTTTGCCCGCACCTGCCTTTGTCTTGCAACTGATGCTGGGTGAAATGTCGGCAGTAGTGCTAAACAGCAACCGCGTATCGGCTGAAAAAATACAGCAGGCGGGGTTTGAATTTCAGTATTCTGAAGTGGCCCCTGCTTTGGCACAAATTTTTGAAGGCGGATTCAAGTGATGGGCAGTCAATAGTCTTGCAAACCCTTGATAGTTAAATACTTAGCCAAAATAAAAATCGGTTATTGCAATATCTCACTTCAATGGCGCAATACTCATTCTTACCTCCTCAACCCCTTCACATCTTCCATTATGTAGGGCTGTCGGTAATCGGGCTTCACCAACCGCAGTTTTACCCTCCTGAATTCAATTCCTGCTACGTGCCGCACAAAGAAACCCCATGCGGGAAGTTCGCCAAACATGGAAAACTCCGGGTAATCTTTTGGACGCTCCGGCACTAAGTGCAGGCTGTCAGCCGGCATATACGCGACTGCCGGATGGCCTCCGCCGGCAAAGGTGATCCGAATGTTTTTTAAAACGACCTCCTGAATGGGATGGCCGGGAAGTCCGGTAATGGATGAAGGAAACAGGTTGTGGGGTTGCTCTACTACGGGGCCTTCCAACGGCATACCGGCATCAGGCTTATGGGCGGGTACCTCCACCCGCACGTTGCTGATGTGTACTCGACGGAATTGGCCGGGTGCTACTCGTTGATTTCGATGACCAAGGCGCAGGAAAATGGCATTCCCCGTATTTTTAGCGCGTATTTTTCGAATGGTCACGTCTTCTAAGGTGCCGCCATCTACTATTTCTAATGCAATGGCCGAGCGGTAGGTGTCATAAATTTTCAGGTTTTCTACGGTAATATGCCGAAACCCACCATAGGAATTGGTGCCAAATTTGAGGGCGCTGGCGCTGGAGCGTATGCGACAATTCCGAATGGTGATCTGCTCGCAAGCCAATTCGCGGCGGTCTGATTTCAGGCAAATCCCGTCGTCAGCGGTATCAATGTCGCAACTTTCCACGAGTACCTTGCGGCAATCTACGAGGTCAATTCCGTCATTATTCCAGAAAGCCCGGCTTCGCACCCGAATGTTGCGAATGATTAAGGAATCGCAGCGACCATAGCGTTGCACCCAGCAGGAAGCATTTTGCAGGGTAATCCCTTGAATTTTTATATTTGCACATTGTTCAAAATCAATGAGTTGTGGGCGGTGGCGCTCGTGTACACGGTTATTGCTGTAAGACCCGTCTAACTGCCCCGCTTTGTACAGACTGTCCACATTGGCCGCCAGTGCCGTACCCTGACCATCAATAGTACCAGTGCCGGTGATGGCTATCCGGCGCTGACCATTGGCCAAAATCAATGCATACCAGTTGTTTTTTTTGTAATCGGCGTGGCGGGTACTACCGAGCAGGACAGCCCCTTTTGACAGGTGCAATTCCACGCCGTTTTTCATAAAAATGCTGCCGGTGAGAAACTTCCCGGCTGGCACTAACACCCGACCGCCCCCGACTTGTTCACAGCGATATATAGCGGTTTGGATGGCAATTGTACACAATGTTTTACCGTCACCAACTGCTCCGTAGTCTTTTATATTAAAAACGGGATTGTTCGGCAGCGCCCGGTTCGGCGCGGGCAAAACGGCGTTTGGCCGTGCTGTTATTACAACGGTCTGTAACAAAAAATGAAGGGTAATCAGTACAGTAATATAACGCATAAGAGTGATAAAAAACGGGCAAAGATAAGGAACGGGAACTAATTTGTCCGGTTTTGTGTTTACCCTTTAGGAAATCATTCCAACAAACCAATTGTGTACCTATAACAATGAAAAACATCCTTCAGGCAACCCTTGTCTTCTGCGTGACGATCTTGATTTCGCTCAATGCCTGTCAAAAAGACTCCACCACTACCCCTATTATTATTAAAGACACCACCACGATTGTAAAAGATACCGTGGTGATTGTAAAAGACACCATTAAACTACCCTTAAAAGGCAAAAAAGTGACTATTTTTGTGCGGGAAATGGGAACACTCCGACCGGCTGTCAATTGCCCGATCTTACTTTTTACCAGACATTCCGCTGCCTTTTATGCGACCTTCTATCTCCGATACGACTCTTTGGGTACAACAGATGCTCAGGGTAAGTTGGAGTGGCAATGAAATGGCGATTCGCTTCCTGGCAATACCTACTTGGGGTTTTCCCAAGGCATTTATTATGATGGTGCAAAAGTTGAATATGTAGGGCCTGTACCCGCCAACAGTTATGAAGGATGGATACTTATGCCGGGTACTGTCCGATTGAAGATCGAAATAAAAAAAGATTCTTTACCTTTTTCGGGTGTTGAATTGGTTCAATACCGAACGGGCAATTATCAGCAAACACCTAATTGGGATCAGCGGGCTTTTTTCTCCGTAAAAAAATTGCCATTCGACACCACGATTACACTAACCGATTTAGCGCCCGCTACCTTTACTTATGGGATTCGCTATGGCTTAGACAATTCCAGCTATCAATCTTACTTGTATTCTCCAAAAACTAAGCAGTTTACGATCAATTTTAAACCAGCGGACACTTTATATCAGTACCTTGTGATTGAATAACGTGAAAATGACCTATGGAACGGGTAAACAATAATTTAACAATTTGATGTGATTCCTTTCCGCCCAAACTGCCCATCTTTTTGTTTAAATAGCACCACTATTTGCTCAAAAAGATACTTGTTTGAACAAAAACTAACCTGCCTAAAACTATCAAGTTATTATTTACCCGTTCCTTATGGGTCGGTAGATTTTTTACGCTGCATATATCGCTCTTGTTGCAGGATGGCAATACCTGCATTCAATTCAAAGCCGATGAGCAAAATGAGGCAATTGAGCTGTATCCAAATCATCAGTACAATCAAGGCCCCGATAGTGCCGTATACTTTGTTGTAATTGGCGAAGTTATCCACATAAAAGGAAAAACCCCAGGAGGCTAAAATAGATAGTAAGGTTGCGAGCATGGCCCCTGCATTGAAAAAAGAGATTTTGCGCAAAGTGGAAGAACCATAGCGATAAATGGTAGAAAAGGTGGAATAAAAAAGCAGCAAAACAACAATCCAGCGAAAAGAGAAAGCAGCAAAACGCGTAAATAAATCTACTTTTACAAACCGAAATAACAACCCAAGCAATTGATTGCCGAGGATAACAAAAACGACTGATGCCACTAATACAAAAGCCACCAAAACGGTAAGTTGTAGGGCAATCAGTCGTTTTTCTACACCTTTCCTTTTTTTAAAGGTAGAAGGGTAGTCTTTCTCTAAACCATGCATCATGGAAAGCATCCCATTCGAGGCAAACCACATGGATAAGAAAAAGCCAACAGATAACAACCCGCTGCGCGGAATGGTCGTAATGTTTTGAATCGTTTTAAACAACAGGTTGCCCGCGTTACCCGGCATAACATCATGAATGGATTCACGAAGCACTTCATCAAAATTTTCATATAAAGGGGTATAGGCCAGCAAGGTGAACAGAACGATGATGGCAGGAAAAATAGCCAGAAAAAAACTATAAGCCATGCTATTGGCGCGTGTCGTCAGGGTATCACTTTTCAACTCCCGGATAATAAATACCAGCAAACTGTACACCGGAATACGCCTCAATCCGGGCAAAGAATGTGTTTTCGACCAATGCAACAAGTTGATCCACCATGGATGGTGGGCCAGGTAATGACTAATATGGCTAATATAATCGAAAATTCTTTTCAATTTAAAGAATCGTAAGTAAGTAAGTAAGTGGGTAAATAGAAATGATCATGGTTTCAAATTTCATTAATTACCTTATTATCAAAGGTTTATGAGACTGTGGACTGCCGACCATTGACTGTGGACTACTTATGTATCATCCTCCTCTTTTATTTCGAAAAAAGGAGGTCATCAACGCTCCACAAGCGGCTTCCATGATTCCCAATTCCAATTTCGTTTTTGGATGCAGGAGAATTTTTCCGCCAAATTGCATAAAGCCTCGTTTTTCGTCAGAAGCGCCGAAAACAACACGCCCAATTTGTGCCCAGGCCAAGGCACCTGCACACATCACACAAGGCTCAAGGGTGACAAACAGCGTGCAATCCGGCAGATACTTGCTGCCTAAATGATTGGAAGCTGCAGTCAAGGCCAATATCTCGGCGTGCGCCGTGACATCCGTCAATTGCTCTGTTTGGTTGTGTGCACGGGCAATAATCCGGTTGTCGCATACAATGACTGCACCGACAGGTACTTCGCCGGAATCGAAAGCTGCCTGCGCCTGTACCAGCGCTTGCTGCATAAAATAGGTATCGGAATGAACTGAAAGCATCTTTTTAAGTGGCAAAAATGCAATAAAAAAATACTTTTAGCATTACATTTCAAAAAAATACTACATTTCGGCCTTCAAATCTTTAATAATTCTAACATTTAACGATCTTTGCGCGATGAGAACAAATACATTACTCACTTATCTGCTCTACGCCCTCCTTATTGGACTCATTTCAGCGGCCGGTTATCTGGCTTACAAAACCAAACAGGAGAAGGCTCAAAAAGCACGAGACACCCAAGATGTCAACGAAACACTCCGCACTTTAGGCTATTCGCCGGAGGATTCTACCGCTGCCGGCGGCAGCAGTTTTTCCACTGGCAGTGACACCATTGGCAGTGCCACTGTCCACGCCAAAACGAAGGTAACAAGAGATGGCATAGAAGAAGATGCCCCCGCTGATACCCGGACAACAACACCGTTAGCCACCACATCCACCAAACCGGCTGCTGCCACTGCTACTAAGCCGGCTGCTACCACACGCCCTGCTGCCACTCAACAGGCTGCTCCTAAAACAGCTGCAAAAGGAATTTCCGGTTCCGCCACGCCCAGTAAGAACCTAAATACAGACGCTCGTGGAGGGCGTTATCAGGTACGTGCAGGGTCTTTTAGTGTAATGGCTAATGCGCGCGATTTATTGGAAAAAATCATCAAAATGGGCTACCAGCAAGCGGAGATCGGCAAAGTAAACGGCGGCAAATACGCTACCGTCGTGGTGATGCGCACCAACGATCGTACCGCCGCTACTAAAGTGATGGACAAATTGGAAGATAAAGGTGTTGATGCCTTTGTGTTTGATACCAAAAAGAAGTAGCGCTAATCAAACTTCAAATGTTTGACGGTTAAACCTTTATTAATGAGTTGGCGGAGCGAACCAACGCCAATGCTCAAATGCACGTCGGCAAACTGACTGGATGTCTTTTTGTCGCCCTCATCCGTTTTTATGCCCTCTACGGTCATCGGCATGTCACTCACTAAAAGTAAGGCTCCGGCAGGCATTTGGTTTTTGAAAGCCGCTACAAAAATAGTAGCGGTTTCCATATCTATGGCGATACATCGCATATCCCGCAGGTTTTTCTTAAAGTCTTCCCGGTGCTCCCAAACCCTCTTGTTGGTGGTATACACTACACCTGTCCAGTAATCGCGTTCGTGTTCCCGAATCGTAGTGGATACTGCTTTTTGCAACGCAAAAGCTGGTAAAGCTGGCAACATTTCCGGAAGATAATCATTGCTCGTACCCTCTCCTCTGATGGCGGCAATGGGTAAAATTAAGTCGCCAACGTGATTTTTTCCGGTTTTCAATCCGCCGCACTTTCCCAGAAATAAAACGGCTTTGGGATGAATTGCTTCCAATAAATCAATGACCAACCCAGCATTGGGACTACCAATACCAAAATTGATGATGGTGATATTTTCGGCAGTAGCTGATTGCATGGGTTTGTCCTCCCCAAACACTTTCACCTGATGCCGATCAGCAAACATACGAACGTAAGCGCTAAAATTGACTAAAAGGATGTACTCGCCAAATTGATCCAATGCCATACCAGTATAGCGCGGCAACCAATCCCTAACAATTCGGGTTTTCAGGTTTTTTTCAGCGTGGTGGTTTTCTTTGGCCAACCGATCAAGGTCTTTCTGATTGATGTTAACAGGCTCTTCCATATAAATTTATAAATTAGTTGTTGCTGATAGGCGGCAGAAAATTGCCGCACGGAAAATTGGGCAAAATGTTGCACGATTTGCTATGGATGGGCAAATATAGAGCTTTTTATTCAAAGAGGAACCTGCTTTTTTCTATGGGCATTATTTTAATATGCTATAAATGCTTGATACATGACGATTGCCGGGTATTAGAGGCTTTTGCCATCATAAATTATTTATTACAAAGTCACCTAATTAATTATTTATATATTTAATTGAACACTCATTTTTTTTAGAAAAATTAACAAAATATTTTTTTCTTATAAAAAACTCATAATGAACAATTTATAGGCACCTACTTCGTTTTTTTGACATCCGCCACTTGTACGGTATTGCAATTTCCCGTAAAATTGGCCCCTGATTTGATAGAGGCGTTTTGTCTCTTTATTTTTTAACTCATTTTTTAGGCAATTCGGATATTCAGAAAGTAGCCAGATTTATCAATAAGTTAACGTGGATACCCCATGCAGTCCACATAACCTAACCTAAGTTTACAACCTGCTCCTTTAATAGTATTTCCGGCTATGCTTGATATTCACAAATTTATCCCCCTGTCGGCAATATGGCGATGTACGGACCGAAACAGACGTTAAGTCAAAAGCTACAGCAAAAGCTGTCGCCGCAGCAGATTCAACTCATGAAACTGCTGCAAATTCCGACCGCGACTTTAGAGCAACGAATCGAAGAAGAATTAGAAATTAACCCGGCGCTTGAAATAGGTGACGAAAGCGCCGACCTGACGGAAGGTATGTCGGATATGGATCTGGAGGATAGGGACCTGGATTTTTATGAAAGAGAAAAAAAAGCAGAATCCAATGTTGACTTTGAAGACAGCGATGTTACCAGTAACAGCCCACAAGAGGATACCCCGGTAAATGAAGATAAAGGGGACTACGATGATGATGAAATTATTAGTTCGCGCGATGATGACATTGAATTGGACGACTATATGGTCAATTTCATTGAAGATGACCCATCTACCTACAAAACACGCGGTGATGACCGAAGCAATGAAGAAGAAAAGACAATACCCTTAGCCTTTGAGAATACTTTTCACGAATATTTAGAAGAACAGTTGGGTCTGTTAGACCTCAAAGACGAACGGGAACAAGCCATTGCGCTTCAGGTAATTGGATCTATTGATGACGACGGCTACCTGCGACGTGACCCCAGGGCTATGGTAGATGATTTGTTGTTTAGTCAAAACATCAGTACCAATGAAAAAGAAATTCAAAAGGTACTGTTGCGCATCCAGCAATTTGATCCTCCGGGAGTTGGTGCCCGCGATTTACAGGAGTGTCTGTTGCTACAATTAAAAGTTAAACTGAAGCAAAGTGATATAGCATACGCCGAGAAATTAATTATTCAAGTCGCTATTAATATTATTGCTAATTATTTTGAGGAATTTACCAAAAAACACTATCCCAAACTATGCCGCCAACTCGAATTGGATGAAGAAGACCTCAAGGAAGCAGTAGATGAAATATTAAAACTCAATCCAAAGCCGGCCAGTGGATTTACCTCGCGAAGCGATCGGTCCATCAATTATATTATACCAGACTTTATCGTTCAAAACCGCGATGGAGAAATAGAACTTACCCTAAATGCACGAAATGCCCCGGATTTGCGTATCAACGATCAGTATCGCGAGATGTTGCGCGATTTTAATGCCGGGCGCAATGGGAAACGACCCAATCGAAAAGAGAAAGAGGCGGTGCTATTCATCAAACAAAAAATAGACAGCGCCCGATGGTTTATAGATGCCATTAAGCAACGACAACAAACCATGATGCTCACTATGGGTGCCATTCTGACTTACCAGCACGAGTATTTCCTGACCGGGGATCAAAAAAAATTACGCCCTATGATCTTAAAAGACATAGCAGATGCCACCGAATTAGATATTTCTACCGTCTCCCGTGTTGCCAATTCAAAATACGTGCAAACCGAATTTGGAACCAAACGCCTCAAAGATTTCTTTTCGGAAAGCTTACAAAATCAGGAAGGCGAAGAAGTTTCTACGCTGGAAGTGAAAAAAATACTGTCCGATATCATCGGTGATGAAAACAAACGCCGCCCACTCAGTGATGAAAAACTAAAATCTATGCTCACCAAACGCGGCTACAACATTGCCCGCCGAACGGTGGCTAAATACCGGGAGCAATTGAATATTTCAGTGGCGCGATTGAGGAAGGGGCTTTAGCCGTCAGCAGTCCACAGTCTCACAAACCTTTGATAATAAGGTAATTAATGAAATTAAAAACCACGATTATTGCTATTTACCTACTTAGTTGATAGTACTTGCATAAATTTTTTTTGCAAAAAAAATTTATGCAAGTACTATCAACTAATTCATTCCCGTGCCAACCAACTCCTGCATAATAGCTGCCTGTTCAAAACCAAAGCGGTGAAAGGCACGCGCTAATTTATCGGCTATTTCTTCATTACACAGGTTTCCTAGGCTTCCTTCGTGGGTATGGTGCAGCATAGCAGCGTCCATTCGCTGATTGGTGGCCAATTGACCGAATGGCTCGCCGGCTTCTATGGCCAATCCCACCTGCCGGTAAGCATCGCGAAAAGGTATACCTTCTTTGACCAATTGATTGACTGCTTCCACGCTAAACATATACTGGTACTTAGGGTCTGCCGTAATATTTTCCGTTATGACCAATTCCGGCAGCATTTGAAGGGCCATATCCAGGCAATCCGATAAGCGGCCAAAAGCTGGCATGATCTGCCCTTTGATGATTTGCAGATCGCGGTGATACCCGGATGGCAAATTTCCAATGACATGCTGAATATTGGCCGGAACTCCCTGGATTTCGTTGCAAAAAGCCCGAATGAGTTCAAACACATCGGGATTTTTTTTGTGTGGCATAATACTGGAGCCGGTAGTGAGGTGATCGGGCAGCGAAAGAAAGCCTAAATTTTGGGACATATACAAAGTAATATCCATGCATAATCGGCTCAGAGTGGTGGCTATTTGTGCCAAAGCAAATCCGGCTATTTTCTCGCTTTTACCACGGGTCATCTGTGCGTACACCACATTCCAGTTGAGGTCTTCAAAGCCCAGTAACAGCGTGGTGAAGCGTCGGTCAATGGGTAGCGAACTACCATAACCAGCAGCCGAGCCGAGTGGATTTTGATTGGCCGAACGATAAGCGGCCTCCAGCGTAAAGAGATCTTCGGCCAGCCCTTCTGCATAAGCCGCAAACCACAAGCCAAAGGACGAAGGCATCGCTACTTGCAAATGGGTGTATCCGGGTAACAGGGTATTTTGATGTTGTTGGCTTAAATGAAGCAATACCTGTGCCAGCTGCCGTGTCTTTTCCGCAATGGATTGCAATGCATGGCGCAGCCAAAGTTTCAGGTCGAGTAATACCTGATCGTTGCGGGAGCGTGCACTGTGTACTTTTTTGCCGACATCACCCAATGCCCTTGTCAATAAAATTTCTACCTGACTGTGTACATCTTCTACGCCGGGTTCTATGGCAAATCTTCCCGCCGCTATATCAGCATAGATACTTTGGAGTATCTCGGTTATTTGTGCACTTTCTGTGGCGGTAATCAACCCTGTCTTGGCCAGCATCCGGGTATGTGCCATACTCCCTAACACATCGAAAGGAGCCAGCAAGAGATCAAAAGCAATATCATCTCCTGTTGTGAAACGCTCAATGGATTTTGTGAGATCGGAGCCGGGGGCGTTTTGTTTAGACCAAAGTTTCAATTAACAGGCAGGTTTTTCCGTTTAAAATAAGCAGGTTTTACTTTGTATTTCTCTCCCATGGAATCGGGGATTTCCGTATTGCCATTGGGGGGGACTGACATAGCAGCATCTGAGAGCGCCGAAGGTTGCGGTTTAGCCCCTTGTAATAATTCGAGTTTTTGTTCTATTTCGAGCAGGGCTTCTTCAATGTTAAGTAAAGGGCGGTGAATAATCAGTCGAATGATGCCATTGGGGTCCACAATAAGTGCTAAGCGATCACATCCGGGCAAAGGGCGGCGACCAGAGGCAATGCCATATAATTTTGCAATGCTACAATCCAAATCTTCTATTACCGGACCTTTCAGATAGATGCCGACGTACCGCTGTGCTTTTTGCGTCCAGTCATTTTGTCTGAATGGCACATTGGTCAACCCAATTACTTTTGTATTGCGCTCATCCAGCCACCCTTCTTTTTTGGACAAGAATACCGAGAACATTTGCCACGCAGTGGTGAAATTGGCTGGATGTGCAAAAAGGATACACCAATGCCCGGCACTGTAATCCGGGAATCGCACCAGCCCCCGGGTAGTTTCTACTTCAAAGTAGGGTGCCGGGTCATCAATTTGTGGAAGATTTTCCATGTTTTTGTTGAGCAATGGAGGCCGTAATGAAAGAATGTTTGAAAGATTACTGTTTGAACGAAAAAAATGGACAGCAATTGCCCGAATAGGTAGCAGACAGTCAATAATTCCGCCACATTACTTACTGGTCTTTATTCAGGTACCGCTCTTTGAGTATTTTTATGTGATGTTCCTGATGCCCTATGATGATATAAAAATACGCCCTGACGGAGACTTTCCAATTGCTGGCAGTACCCATGAATTTGGATTGGTCTTCGGTGCATTGCTCCAGCAGGAAAAGCGTATTGTCTCGCACGGCTTTCCATTCTTTCAGCAAATCTTTGATGGAGCGCTGCGAGACATCTACCTGTTCCATCCACTGATCCTGATTGAACCCGGGCAAAGGAACCCGATCAGCGCGCAGGAATGAAAGTGTACGATAAGCAAAAACACGCTCCGTATCAATTATGTGCAGGAGCATCTGCTTGATTGTCCATTTATCCGGCCCATAGGCATAGTCTCCTTTTTCAGGAGGCAGGCTGCTCAATAGTTGGCTGGCTGCTTTAAAGGTGTTTTTAAGTAATGACTTGGCACTGCCTATGGCCGGCACGGCTGCCATATAGGTCTCATGAAAGGGTGCGTACTCGCTTTTTTTAGGTCGCTTCATGGTATAAAAAAGATAAAAAGTTGCATTTTTTGTATCCTTATTCAACTTATGTAAGTTGATAATTGTTGCAAAATCTGTAAAAATATTCAAAAAAACAACTATTACAGGCTTATGGAATCCTATTTTCAACGTGTGTTTGCGCTGTTTCACGAACACGGCAAGCCGCAAATTGCCGAAGGGCAGATGCGTTATATGCGCTTCAAATTTGAATATTTTCAACTGAGTTATAAGGAAAAAACAGACGCAGCACTATTGTTCAGTATGGTACGGCGATTGTCTTCGTATAAAGAATTTTTTGTGCAAAAAGGAGTCGGCTGGGCACTGCGCCAGTACGCTAAAACCCATCCGGAGGCAGTTGAAACGTTTGTTGCCAACAATAAAAATACTTTGGCACCGCTGACAAAACGGGAAGCCCTTAAACACCTAAAATAACGTTATACCTTCGCGGTGTCACCTTTTCGTGGCTCAAAGAAGATGCCGATCACCAGCGTATATTGTTTTTCCCCCAAATAAAAAATGGTGCAAAAGTACCGTACCATACCGCCAGCAAGCCATCCCAAAAGGGCAGTAACAGCGCCAGCCGTTCTTCCTTCAACCGCGCAAAAACGCGTAAACTGATAGGCCAAACCACAATCATTCGCAAAAAATAGCAAATCAGGGTGAGAAAAAAATAATGCCCCCAAATCAGTAAAATAGCACCAAGCCCATAGTGCAGGGTATGTGTGAGCGCTGTTCCGCCCAATAAAATGCGGTGCACGGGCCGATAGAGGTTTCCAACGCTTAAATGACGGCGTTTTTGGCGTAGCCATGCCTGCCAGTCGGCAGGTGCCGGAGAAGCCATAAAGGTGCCGGGCAACAAACAAAGTTGTGTATTTTCCCGGTTAGCAACACTATTGACAAAGAGATCATCATCGCCGGAAACTACGTGTTCATGCGCAGAAAACCCTTTATTTTTTTCAAAAATGGTCTTGTTCCACGCCAGATTGCGCCCTACGCCCATGTAAGGAATACCCGCTACAATAAAAGCGCCGCATTGAAGCGCCGTGTAGGCGGCTTCATATTGTAAAAAAAACAGTAAATTAGATTGCCCGCGCCCGGCTACTTTGAGCGGTGCATACCCAACGATAATTTCCGTAGCGGGGTTTGTGCTGTGTTGCATCATTCCGTTGACCCAAAAAGGGCTTGCCGGCGAACAATCGGCATCCGTCAGTAGAAGCCAGTCATAGCGGGCTGACCTTATACCCTGCTCTAAAGCATATTTTTTCCCGGGGCGTTTTTTTTCTTTAATTTGTAGCACCTTTAAAGTGGTGCATGTTTGTTTCAATACCTCCAATACCTGAATAGTTTCATCGGAAGAGGCATCATCTACCACAATAATTTCAAAATCTGTCGGATATTGTTGCTGAATGATTTTTGGAAGGTTGTTACGTAAGTTTTTTGCTTCATTTCTGGCGCAGATAATAATGGAAACTCCCGGTAATTTTTGCGCATTTTTATCTGGCTCGTTTTTTACTGGCGGCCAGGCCATTCGGCTGAATAATATACCCCAAACCAATATTTGAACCAGTGTTGCGCCCGAAAACAGCACAAAAAGTAAGGTTTCCAACGCACGGGCTGGGGAGGAAAAATCGAAAAATGAGGTTAAATATTCCAGAATGGCAGCAATAAATTAGTTTGATAGTAAAAATTCGATGCGAAGGAATGAAATTTCTGTGAATTGTTGCACTTTTGCGCACACAAATCAACCAACATCAACGATGCACTATGCAAAACCGGGAAAAATCATTGTAGCAATAGACGGGTTTTCCTCCTGTGGAAAAAGTACGCTGGCAAAAGCATTAGCCAAATCATTACACTATATTTATTTAGATTCCGGTGCCATGTATCGCGCAGTTACGCTGTATTTTTTGGAACATAATCTGGCGCTCAATTCAACGGAAGTTATCGAGGAAGCATTAAAAAATATCGAGATTCATTTTGAACGCCTCAACGGGCAAAACCACACTTTTCTAAATGGTATGGATGTAGAACAGGAAATACGGGAAATGCGCATCAATGAATGGGTCAGCCCCGTATCAGCTGTTCCTGCCATCCGGAGAGCCATGGTAAAACAACAGCAGGCCATGGGCAAACGCCGGGGTATTGTAGCGGACGGGCGCGATATCGGCACCGTAGTGTTTTCCGATGCTGAACTAAAAATATTTCTGACAGCCGATTCAGATGTACGTGCCAGCCGGCGACACTTGGAATTTGCGAGTAAGGGCATAGACTCCAACTGGGATGAAGTGCGCCGCAACCTGCTGGAACGCGACCGCATTGACTCCTCCCGCGCCGACAGCCCGCTCTGTCGGGCAACAGATGCCTTAGTAATAGACAATACCCTGCTTTCAGAAGAAGAACAATTAGAACATGTATTGCGCTTAGCCAAATCAAAAATCCCCCACCTTCCTGCATGAATTTCTGGCAAACTCCGATAGAGACCCTCAACTCCCTGATGCAGCGTAAAGCACCGCTGCTGCGTCAGATACGGCATCGGCACTCCATTGCTTTAGACCGGGAAATAGATATTGATATTTATCTGCCGCCCGATTATCACCTCCAGCCCGGCAAACGCTATCCCTGGCTAATATTGAACGACGGACAGGATTTGCCCGTCATGCGGTTCTCAAAAATTGTAGAAAAGTTATATTATGCCCGTCAAATTCCTCAAATGGTGGTTATTGGTATCTATGCAGGGAATGATCGGATAAGGGAATACGGCACTTTACGGCAGGCCGATTACAAAGGCAGGGGCGACCGTGCACCGCAATACCGGGATTTTTTATTAAATGAACTGCTCCCATATCTGTCTAACCGTTTTCGGCTCAGTGATGCACGGGAAGATGCCATGATCGCTGGTTTTTCGCTGGGAGGCTTATCTGCTTTCGACCTTGCCTGGGCATATCCGGAGATTTTTGGCACCGTAGGCGTGTTTTCGGGAGCACTTTGGTGGCGATGGGAACCCGTACTCGACCATAATCCCGATGCTTCCCGTATCCTGCATGATGTCATAGAAAAAACACAAAAACCACCCGATCAGCAGTATTACTGGCTCCAAACCGGTACCTTAGACGAGGAGGATGATCGAAATCACAACGGGGTAATTGATGCCATTGATGATACTTTAGACCTGATCCGGGAACTCAAAAGAAAGAATATCGCTGATGACTGCATCCGATACTATGAGGTAGAAGGCGGGCGACATGAAGCCGCTACCTGGGGTGAGGCAATGCCCGATTTTTTGCGTTGGGCGCTGGGAGCGCGAAATTTGGATTAAGTATAATGTCGCCTTCTTGCTTTTTACTAATTATCTTTCCATTGATAAAAACGAATACCTTACTTTTGTGGTTCAAATATTAAACAGCATCGTCACCCTGCCTGTTAAAAAAATAACGGTCACCACTATCTTTCAAAATAATGCGCATTTTATCTTTTCTTCTTCTGCTCTCCTTACCAGGTTTACCATTAGTTGCCCAACAAAAAGCGACACTGTGGACTCCCGTCGCTACAACACCAGTACCAGTACCCGAAACAATACCCCGACCTGCCCAGCCAGCCAAATATCTGTTGTTTTCGTTAAACAATACGGAACTGAACAGCCTGCTGGCTCAGGCACCGGTGGAATTTACCACAGCAGCAAAAAACCGCCCCGTGTTATTGGATTTACCCATGCCCGATGGCAGCCTGCGCACGTTCAAAATATGTTATTCACCCGTAGTGGCCCCCGAATTGGCGGCTAAATATCCGGCCATTCGCACGTACAGCGGTACAGCCACTGATGGCTCAGGGGCCGTAGCCCGTATCGGTACCGGCTATCAGGGATTTTACAGTTTTATTTTTGAAACCAACGGCTCCGTTCAATCCATTCGTCCGTGGTCTGATCAGGAAAATGCACCATTTATGGTGTATGCTATGAACGACCTGCCTGCCCCGGCGGCCGGAACCAGCCCGCGCATACGATGCGGCACTGAGGACCTGCCCAATGAAATGAGTCCGGATGAAATTTATGAAAAACTGCACGCACACAGCGCTCAGGATCGCGGAAATGTGCCGGTAAAATTGCGCAAATATCGCATTGCTATTGCTGCCAAAGGTGAATATACCACTTACCACGGAGGAACCAAAGAAAAATCTTTGAGCGCGATTGTAACCTCTTTAAATTTTATTGCCTCGATTTTTGAGCGCGATTTTGCCATCAAGTTAGAACTGATTGCCAACAATGATGCGATCATCTACACCGATTCCAATACCGACCCCTATTCAGGTACTTTGGCCAGTGATTGGATGAACCAGAATACGGATGCCCTGAATACCACTATTGGTTCATCCAGTTATGATATTGGCCATATATACGGTTTTTATATTACGGGGACAGCCGTGGGAGTGGCGCGAAGGGGCCAGGTTTGCGACCTGTTTGATAAATCAAAAGGCAGCTCTTCCGAAAATCCGCCTGTCGGTGAGCGATTTTACTTAGTAGCAGCCCATGAGATGTGCCACCAATTTAACGGTGCACATACCTGGAACAATTGCACAGATGATATTTTGACCCAGCGGATGGGCGATACGGCCTACGAACCGGGCAGCGGCACTACTATCATGAGCTATGCAGGTTCCTGCTTATCCAATGATGTATTCGCGAGAAATGAATCCTATTTTCATACAGCTTCCATAGATCAGGTGCGGATATACACCACGCTGGGTCCGGGCAGTATTTGCGGTACCGAAATGATTTTGCCCAATAACCTGCCAACGGTCACCATAGATCAGCCTGACGGTTTTTTTATTCCCAAGTCCACCCCTTTTACCCTGTCTGCTCAGGCCACCGACCCGGACGGAGATGCGAACCTGACGTATTGCTGGGAGCAATATGATCTGGGCGATACCATTGATCTGGGAAAACAAAAAGCAGGTAACCAACCACTTTTCCGTTCTTTCGAGCCAGTACAGGTGGGTAAACGCTCCTTTCCACGCATCACCAATGTATTTAGTAATATCAATAATAAATCGGAATTGTTGCCCGACCGGTCGCGCAACCTCACCTTCCGTTGCACCGTTCGCGACAATCGTGCCGACGGTGGCGGCGTTGCCAATGATGTTATTCGTTTCAAGGTAAGCGGCGATGCCGGCCCTTTCATGGTGGATGCGCCTGCCACCAATGCGCTTTGGCAGGTGGGTTCCTATCAGGATGTGGTTTGGAAAGTAAACAACACCGACAAAGCACCCGTAAACTGCAAGACCGTCAATATTTGGTTGAGCACTTCCGGTGTGAATGGGTTTAATATTAAATTGGCTTCCGATTTGCCAAATAATGGTAAAGCCTGCATTTTAGTACCTAATAGGGCTTCTACCATAGCCCGCATTTTGGTAGAAGCCGCTGATAATATATTTTACGACATAAACCCCGGCAGTTTCCGCATTCAACAGCCCACTCAACCTGGCTTTGACGTATGCATCGCCCTGGCCGCCGATTTCGCCTGTTTGCCACGCAAATACGAGGTAGCCGTTGCCAGCGGGTCGCTGCTTGGGTTCACTAACCCGGTCACGATGTCAGTAACAGGGCTGCCCGTCGGCACCGCCGCCACTTTTAGCAAAAACCCAATTGCGCCGGGTGAAACTACACAAATGACGATTGATTTTCCGGTTGGAACGCCGGAAGGGGTGTATAACATCAAAGTGACCGGCACTTCCGGTGCGGCCACTGCCGAAACAACCACCCAATTAACCGTTGTTTCCAATAATTTTTCCGGTATGACCTTAGTTGCTCCTGCCAATGGCGTGACGGATGGCGGTGTTACTGCCTTAAAATGGAATACGGTGCCGGATGCTTTATCCTATGGAGTAGAAATTGCAGAAAGCCCTTCCTTTGATCCGCCGCTGGCTGCGGCCACCAACCTGATAACGGGTACCTGGACATTGCCCGTCAGCCTCAGCAGCAACAAAATTTATTACTGGCGTGTACGGGGCATCAATGAATGCAGTCCGAATGCCTGGACAGAACCTTTCTTTTTTGTTACTCCGATCCAGAATTGCACCACTTTGGTCTCTACTGACATACCCAAAACAATTTCTGCCAACTCTTTGAATACTGTAGAATCTAAAATAGAATTTGGGCAAAATGGCACACTGACGGATGTAAATGTATTGATATTAAAAGGAAACCACGTCTTTTTTAAAGATTTAGATGCCCGCTTAATCGCACCGGGAGGACAACAAACCATTCTTTTTGCTAATAAGTGCGGTTCCTATAACGGTAGTTTTAATTTTGGTTTTGATGGCAATTCTATTATTGATTTACCCTGTCCGCCCAATCAGGCCAGTGTGTATAAACCCGGCGGAAATTTAGCCCTGCTCAATGGCACGGATGCAAAAGGCAGTTGGATACTTCGAGTACGCGATAACGTTGTCGGTTCCGGTGGCCAAATTGCCGAATTTGTGCTGCAACTCTGTTTTGCCGCGTTGATACAGCCACCCGTTATTGTTAAAAACAGCGTACTCACCGTGACCGGTGCTACTAATGCGGTGATTGGTTCCTCGCTGCTCAAAGCGGAAGACCCTAATAACAATGCCGATCAGTTGACCTTCACGCTCATCACCGCACCGACTCGCGGCACACTGCTCCTCAGTGGCAACCCGCTTGCTATGGGCGGAACGTTCACCCAAACGGATGTCGACAATGGACTATTGCGCTATCAGCACACGAGCGCAACTGCCGGAACGGATCGTTTTCGTTTTATCGTCACCGACGGTGAAGGCGGGTTTGTGAGCGACACCTTCGATATCAGCCCGGTAGTGAGAGCCTTTGAACCTGCCGCCAATACCCTCCACTTCGACCTTTCACCCAATCCGGCTACCGATCAATTGCGGGTGGAATTTGCTGCTCCTTTGGATGCCATTACCCGTCTGACACTCCTTGATGCCGCTGGGCGCACTGTGCGCAGCTGGCAGATAGGTGAAGGTAATAACCAAACCCTGCTTCAATTATCGGGCATTCCTGTTGGTTTTTATTTGTTGAGTGTGGAAAATGGACAGGGAAGGGGGGTAAAAAAGGTTAGTAAGGTGGATTAGTGGCACGGGAATGAATTAATCAGGCGGTTTTTATATAATTTTTTACAAAAATTATATAAAAACCGCCTGATTAATTCATTGTAACTATGCCGCCACTTTTGGCGACAGAAAAAAATAAAAATCGGAAAATATAAGTGGGTACCTTGAAATAAAAACCGTAAATTTACAGCAGTTTTCTATCGCTTAAATTAATATAAGTAGGTAAATAGAAATAATCGTAGTTTTGAATTTCATTAATTACCTTATTATCAAGGGTTTGTGAGACTGTGGACTGCCGACTATTGACTGTGGACTACTTATCACCGACCAATAGCTAAAAAAAGTGCGCACATTACCCGCGACAAACATTGGAAAGGGATCACCGAAAACCACATTGAGTCATTTCTAAGCGATAGCGCCGGGTGTCGGGTTCGGACGATGGACTACTTATAGCTTTTCTGTAAATGAATTAATTCATTCCCGTTTCACTCATGGAAATCTACACCAACGCCCGCATATTTACCGGCACAGAACGCATTATAGAACGCGGGTATGTAGTAATTGCCAATTCCCGAATTGAAGCCGTTGGAGCGGGTGAAGCACCTGCTTTTCCTGATGCAACGGTATACAATATATCGGGCCAATCTTTAGCGCCCGGTCTAATTGATCTGCAAATTTACGGCGGACAAGGAAAATTATTCAATAACGAACCGACAGCAGAAACCATTCGCAGTACCTGGGAAACGGTACAGGCCGGTGGCGGATCGTATTTTCAAATAACGCTTTCCTGTACACCCCTGTCTTTTATGTGGCAGGCAATAGATGCCTGCCGGGCCTATTGGGCTGCCGGAGGCAAAGGGCTGTTAGGATTACATTTGGAAGGCCCTTATTTCAACCCGGAAAAACGCGGTGCACATCCATTGAAACATATTCGAACTGCCAACCCGGTGGAAATAGCGGAATTACTGGAACGCGGAAAAGGCGTGGTTACCTATATGACGCTCGCCCCGGAAAAGATGGAAGATACCTGCCTTAAAATGCTGTTAGAAAGCAGTATTATTATTTCTGCCGGACACTCTAATGCCACTTTTGAGGAGGCAGCCAAAGGTTTTCAAAAGGGTATTCGCCATGCTACCCATTTATTCAATGCCATGAGTCCTTTTCAGGGACGATCTCCGGGAATGGTGGGTGCCATTTACGACCAAAAACCCTGGACCAGTGTCATCGCCGATGGTATTCACATAGACTATAATGCCCTGAAAATTAGCAAGAATATCCTGCAAAATAAACTGTTCCTCATTACGGATGCCGTGACAGAAAGTTTGACGGGCGATTACCGATTTCGGTTTTCAGGTGATCGCTTCACGGATGAGCAGGGCACATTAGCGGGTTCTGCACTGACGATGCGTCAGGCCATCCAGAACGCTGTAGCATTTGCGGGTATTGACCTCGCCGAAGCCCTCCGAATGGCGAGTACCCGGCCTGCTGAAGCCTTAGGAATGGGGCACTGGCTGGGTAAAATTCTGCCGGGATACGACGCAGAAATGTACCAATTTTAACCCTTTATTCGTTACTGCTGTCTAAACAACAACACCCTCAACCACTCAACCCATTTTGAACGAGACTTTTACCATAAAATTACCTGTTTTTGAAGGGCCATTTGACTTACTCTTGTTCTTTATTGAACGGGATGAATTAGATATTTACAATATCCCCATTGCACAGGTAACCAATGAATTTTTAGATTATCTGCACCAGTTGCAGGCCATGAATATTGACCTGGCTTCCGATTTCATTGTGGTGGCCGCTACCCTCATGCGCATTAAAGCCAAACTGTTACTGCCCCGGAAACAGTTGGATGATGAGGGCAATGAAATGGATCCGCGCCGCGAACTCATAGATCGGCTACTGGAATACAGGCGCTACAAAGACATACTGGAAGAGATGCGACGCCTCGAAGAAGTACGCGCTTTTATGAATCCTCGCGCCTATGCCGCCGTGGAAATGAAAAAACTCGCCGAGCAAGCCCTCGCCGATGCCGATCTGGAAAGCGTCTCGCTCTATCGGCTACTTCGGGTTTTTGAGCGGTTGTTGGCGCGCTATGAGGAAGACAAACAGGTAAAACGCGTTCATACCGTCTATAATTTTAATTATACCATTCAGGAACAACGCGAGTACCTAAAAGGGTACCTGAAAAAAGGGCAAAAAACGAGTTTTGAACACCTGTTTCTCCATTTTGATAACAGAATTCACGCTATTGTTACCTTTTTGGCAATACTCGAACTCCTGAATGCACAAGAAATTTCGCTGATTCAGGGCGAAGGGTTAAATAATTTTTGGTTAACGCTGCCGGAAGAAAACGAGGATTTAAGGATTTAAAGGTTGGCTGTAGCCAGTCAGCAATCTCTTTGATTTTTTGCCTTTTTTATGTAATTTTTTGAATAGTAGCATCCTCTCTAAACAGTCAACTGCTGACTTTTTATTACAATCATTATTCAAAAAATGAAACATTTACATCTCTTTTTTCTCTTATCCCTTACCCTCTCCGGTTTGTTATTTTCTGCGGTGCGCCTAAAAAAAAGTACACTCACCGGTGTCGCGTATGAAGCAGGAACGAACGCACCATTAGCCGGTGCGGCAGTACGCATCACGCAACATCAAACCCTCGCCGGGGCCACCCTCACCGATGCCAAAGGCCAATATAAAATTACTTTAGCGCCGGGTGTTTATGACGTGACTTTTAGCTACATTGGAAAAATTACAAAGCGGATTACAGCCGTAACCATTGGCGGTGAAAAAGAATTAGTATTAAATATCCTGTTAGAGCCAGCTTCGGAATTAGAGGAAACGGTGGTCTTGCTGCATGATAATTATGAAAAACAGCACCTGTCAGGGGAAGATGTAGAAAGTTTAAGGGCAATAACCAAACCAAAAATAGCAGAATTAGCCATGCCCGCCGCAGTTCGAGTTTCGGACAGCCCTGTTCCAGAACCGCCATCACCTCCAACTGCTTCTCCTTCCGGAGCTGTTTTGCCAGCCACTACCAGTGAGGAATATGATGCCAAAGAAATGAAGGAAGTGGTAGTCACCAAAATTAGTAGCGATTTAAGCGCTGTGCCTTCAAAGCCCGTTGCCCTAACTGCTCGTTACCACTCGGCAGAAACAGCTAGCAAAGTATCGGGCAAAGGCGATCGAACCAAATCAAAAGATTATTACGCAGACGACCGTCGGCCTGCCCCAACCGATGTCAAAACCGATGAAGGAAAAATGGTGGATACGGATCGCGAAAGAGTGCCTGATTTAGATAAAAACCCTTCGGAAACAGTACCCACTCAACCAGCCCCTCGTGCCGGATTGCTCACCGCCGGAGAATGGAACGATCTCCACAATTGGAACAAGCACTGGCTCGACCTGCTAACCGATGGTGAAATAGCAGAACACCAAAAGACCTATCAATTTTTTCCACGCCACCGCTGTACCGTATTGCTCACTAATGAACAGGATGTGCCGTTGGCCGATGTACCCGTCCAATTGGTGTCAGGTACCGGCGAGACCCTCTGGGAGGCGCGCACCGATAATACCGGTAAAGCCGAACTTTGGGCCGGATTCTTTGATGCAAAAAGTAAAGATACTACCCAATTGCGGGCAGTACTCACGGTAAATGGGCGAAAACATACCCTACCATCACTCAAACCAGCCAAAGATGGGATGAACCGCCTGAAAGTAGCCGCTCCCTGTGCGGCACCCAAAAATGTGGATATTGTTTGGGCTGTGGATGCTACTGGTTCTATGGGCGATGAAATAGAATACCTGAAAACGGAACTGTTAGATGTTATGGGCCGCACCCGCTCTGCTTTGCCCGATATTTCTTTCCGGATGGGTACCGTATTTTACCGCGATATTACCGACGATTACCTCGTGAAAAGCAGTGCCTTGTCGTATGACATGGGCAAAACGATTGATTTTATGCGCAAACAAAGCTCAGGCGGCGGCGGCGACTTCCCGGAAGCAGTACACAGTGCCTTAGAAGAAGCCATTTTCAACCAACGCTGGAGTGAAAATGCCATTGCGCGTATCTGTTTCTTGGTGTTGGATGCCAGTCCACACCAAACACCGGAGATCAACGCCAGCCTGCAACGCAGCATCCGCGAAGCCGCCCGCCGGGGTATTCGTATAATACCGGTTGCTTCCAGCGGTATCCAAAAAGATACTGAATTTTTGATGAAATTTTTCGGCCTTGCCACCAACGGCACCTATGTATTCCTGACCGACCACAGTGGCATTGGCGGCAAACACTTGGCACCTACTGCCGACGAATATAAAATAGAAAACCTGAACAACCTGCTCATTCGGCTCATCACCGAGTACAGCGCATCGGAAAATTGCGAAGGCAAATCCGCTATTCGTTTCGAAGACCAGCAGCAAGCCGGGAATGTGTGGCAGGCACTGTACTATCCCAATCCTGCCGCCGGGCAATTCACCTTAGAACTGCCCGTAACAGTACAAACCGTTACCCTGTACAATTCAGAAGGACAGGCCGTGAAAAAAATGGAACAACTCACTGCCGGGCAACATCGGGTAGAACTCGGCGATTTATCAGACGGGTTTTATACTATCCGTATCCTGAAAGATGCTCAATGGCAAAGTGGAAAGTTAGTGGTGGCTCGGGAATGAATTAATGGAAGGGGTAGTAAGATAATTTTTTTGTAAAAAAATTATCTTACTACCCCTTCCATTAATTCGTTTACAGAAAAAGGTACAAGTAATAATGATGAAGGGATATTTCATGCCGGCTCTACTCTTTGAGCGCCTTGCAACCTACACAACTATTTGTTTTTCAATATCTTATAATGGTATTTTTACAAGAAGTATACACTACTCTACACTACTACAAAACAAAAAATGATCAAGTTTAAAATATTGATGATCAAGTTAACAGTACACGCTTGATATTTTCTTCCGGGTTAAAACCCCTAATCGTTTTTGTTTTCCCCAGCGTTAAAACGCCGGGTTGAGAAAAAACGAAATTTGAAGACGCGAGTACAGCAATCGTGATCAGTTTAATCGGATTATATTGGGCGTGAAATCAAAAAAATAATCATAAATAATTGATTTTTAAATATTTATAATTATGATTAATTTATTGTGCATTAGTATAACACTACTTTTTCAAAAAATGAAATATCTCGTTTGTTTTCGCTCCTGCTTTTAGTATATTTTTCAAAAAGTTGATTTGATAGCATTCCTCAGTTCTTCAGTTCCTCAATTCTTCAATTCTTCATATTGCGTTATAAAGTCCCGGTATCGCTCATCTTTTTGCAAAATCGCCGCATTCCCTAAAACGATCACGTGTCGGCGGGCACGTGTCAGTGCTACATTCAATTTACGGTCAATATTTTCGGCAGATAAACTGACTAAATTGGCTAATTGGGATTCAGCATTGACGCAACACGACAAAATAATAATATCGCGGGTACCACCCTGATAACGTTCTACTGTATCTACCGTCAGTTCCTCCGCATCCAAATTTTCCGCTGTGAGTTCCGCCTTTATACGGGCAATTTGTGCCCTCCAGGGCGTAATAATGCCTAAAGTACGGGCATTCCATTCAAAACCATTGGCCAGCCATAATTGTTTGAAAAACACAACCAATTGAGTGGCCAATACCGCTTCCTGTGCATTGGTTTTTTGTCCGGGCAGTGTATTTTCGGGCGGTGTTTTAAAAAAAACAACCCGCTTATTGGAAAAAAGCCTTTCCCATTCGGGATGAAAACCGGAGATGGTATAACCTAAAGGCTCTAATTGATAATCTTCCGGTTTAGGCGTGGAGCCTGCCAATATTTGCAAAAAACCGTTATAAAATCGCTGGTTTGGAAATTCCATAATCTGAGCGTGCATCCTTCCCTGGCAACTCAACCGGCCATACGCCCAATCCCATTGCTCTTGCTCACAGCGCCGATAGAGGCGTTCAAAATAAGAATCGCGCAAATCAGTCAGACCAATCGCGCAAAGGTCGGCATCCTCCACCAGCGTCATTTCGGGTCGTTGCGTGGTGACAGCGGGTAGTTGCCGATGGTCGCCGATAAGGGTAAAATGCTCAAACCGGGTGAGCAGGCCGATGATTTGCGGCTCCAAAATTTGAGAAGCCTCATCCACCACGAGCCGTTGAAATTTTTTGAGGCGCAGCAGCCCCTCATTTTGCCCAAAAGAAGCCACCGTACTCACAAATATACGCCGACTATCGAGAATGGCCCGAAGTTCAGCACGATTGCTAATGTGGGCTATATGCGTACTCAATAATTGAGGTTTGAAGCGCTCGGCAGTAGAAAATTTCGAGCCAATGCGGAGGTACTGCTCCCGAATATTCCCGCCGATACTGTCCAATGCTTCACAAATTTCATCCACTGCGCGGTTGGTATAAGCCAACAGCAACAGATTATCACTCGTCTCCCGCAATACCCAATCCGCCAACGCCCGCAGCATCACGCTGGTTTTTCCGGTTCCGGGAGGCCCCCAAAGCAAAAAATAATCGCGGGAATGAATCATTTTTTGGAATAAATTATTTTGCTCTAAAGTTAAGCGTACCTGATCTTCATCTCGTAGTCCGGGCAGGCTATCAGGAGGTGATGGCGCTGTCGAGGGTAGAGTAGCCATAATTTTGCTGCGCAAGGTGCCAAGGCTGCCAGCCCATTCCAACAGCCCCCTATACATGGCGGTAAAATTGGTGTCCATCAAGTCTGGCTCCAAATGCCAAAGACTTTCCGTATCGAACGGCTTCAGGTTGAATTGCTGATATCGGAGTTGCACGGTCACTTGTTGGCGCTCAAGGGCCGTAATGGTGCATTTGATGACCTGATGTTGCAATACAGTATCCGTGGGATCAAATGCCGGGTACAATACGGCAATATCGCCAACCCGAAAATTGGCTAAGATATTCGTATTGGCGGTTTTATTAAAAATAATCGTTGGCTCACGCTGGTCAGCGCGATTTTCGGCAATGTCTAAATGGCTTAGAATGGCAAAATTTTGTTGTTTTTCCTCAAAACTGCTGCGCCACAAGGCTGCCATACCGCCAGGTGCCTCCACGCCTTCTTCTCCGGTTTTTGCCATCCAGTGTTCACGGGCAATAAACCCTGTGAAGGCATTGAAATATTTGCGTTCTAACGGGGGCAGCGCGCTGTAAATGCCTTCAAATTGGGCAAAATCGCGCTGTAAAAACCCTTTTCCTTCCGCCTGAGATGCCTTTAGGCGGGCCAAAACAGTGGGGTATTCGTCTCCAGGGCGAATTTTAGCCAGCATTCGTTCGAGGGCAACCAATTGATTGCGCACTTGTAAAGCCTCCCACTGCTCCGGCGCAATGGTCGGCGCAAAACGCAGTGGCGTAAGGTCTACTCCGGAATAGAGAATATATTTGGCCGGATGGATGGATGGCCCGAAAACAGAACGCACCAATAAATCGTAGAGTAGCGTTTGGGTGAAATGGCTGCGAGCAATGCCATAACTATTTGGCTTGAACGGCTGACCGCTTTTCAATTCTACAATGGCCGTGTTTTCATCGGTGTGATAAAACAAATCAAGCCGCCCTTGCAAGCCATATTGCTCGCTAAAAAATGTGGGTTCCAGTACACAGTTCTCCGGTTCGATCCCCTGTTTGGAAAATCCTCCTGCGGCCATTTGCCGAAGTGTCAGGAAGTGTTTTTGCGATTTTTGCGAAACAGAACGCACCTCCGAGTCCGTCATCGGCGCATATACAAACGGATACATCTGGAAGGTACTTTTAAACAATTCTTTCCAATCGGCACCGGGTTCGTGTAACAATCGGTCTAAAAAAAAATTTGCAATATTGCCCAATAACAGCGCTTCCGTGGATTCCTGTGGCAAAAATTTGCGAACTAAATAGGAAAAAGGTTCCTGACCCGTATCCTTAAAGCATTCAGAGACGGCGGAAACATCCATTAAATAATCCGGTTCTACCACAATGGCTCGTGGAGCATACTGCCCCTGAGCGTTGGTTTCTACCTCCAGCAATTGTAACGTGACCGGGAAACCAAACACCTTTCGGATGACCTGAATGGTTGGATTGAGGTAGTCATTCCGCTCCGGAAGGCCGTATCGAATGTGTATGGGTTGGGTCGGATTTTCTTCGTCTAAGGCGAGTAAACAACGCTCTTCCGGTACGTCGCTAAGGGCCGTAACCCGCATCGCAGTGGCAAATGCAATAGTTCCTGAAGCCTCCGCAGGAAATAGTGTTTCGACCTCTGTCCACCAGGCAGAAAATTCGGACGGGATGGCCGTTTGGCTCAGCACCAGCACGGTCTCAGCAACTGCTTTCAGTCCAAGCTGAACGTCCAAATGACGTGGCGGCTGTCCGCTGCGCACCCGTGCCGCCGCTCGTCGGAAGGTGTGTACACTGTGCAGGGTATCCGCAGGGATGCTAAATAGTTGCCCGGCGTAGCTGATGCGGGCAAATAAGGTGCTAAACATCAATTGCTCCCGTCTGGTAGCTTCAAAATAAATGCGCTCCAACAGCGCCGCCAATGCCAGTGTTTGCTCACGGGGTGTCCAGTGCGGATGGGTAGCAATTTTTTCTACTTCGCGGTAGAAAAGCGGGGCGGATTCAGCGGGAAGCATGGGGTAAACCGAAATTTCCCGGTAAAAAATTTAAAACTGGCATTTAATTGATTTTTGTTTTTTTGTATTTTTAAACAGAATGTTTTAAAAAATAAGTATTGATAATCAATTGGTTGTACATTAATTTTTAGTTAATAACAAAAGTGCGCCAAATGAAAAGTTGTGTGGGGAATGTCGGGGTAAAGGTCGGATTTTATAATTACTTTGAAACACAAAAGCAACAAAAGTCATTTTTGCAGGTTTTTGTTACTTTTGTGTTTTAAATAAAAATCTACGCTACTGACACCACTTTTGTTTTAGCCCATTGATCGCCCAGCCGTTGTTTTTTAGGATTGGTGAGCAACACCACGAGTTCAATCAGCGGAAAAAAGGGAATAATTAACACAATATTGCGCATAATGGAAGCTCCCCAGTTGTTCGTTAAGGGAGCCCCGTCTTCTGTAACGGCGCGTAGTTTCATCACTTTTTTGCCAATACTCTGCCCGTCTAAGAAAGGAAGTGCATCGCGGGTGAGAAAATAAACAAGCACCAAAACAAAGCCAACGTAAGGAATGTAGTACAATGTTCCCGATACGATGGCATCAATCAGGTAAGCAACAATGCGATTGCCATCACTGGCGGTTGCGGCAGTTGAAGTGGTTTCGGGTTGATCTAAAATGTCCATAATGAAAAAAAGATAGGTTGGTTAATGATAACGACAGGATAAATATTGGCGGGTTAAGATCAATAGAGCCATTCATTTTTCTGATCGCCGCATTGTTTTCGTTACTTTTCTCTGAAAATTATTTCGGTATACCGGTGCAAATATAATGACTTTTACACAATAACCGACATTTCCCGGTAAAAAATTTAAAACTGGCATTTAATTTATTTTTGTTCTTTTGTATTTTTAGGTAAAAATATTTTAAAAAATAAGTATTGCTAATCAATTTATTGTACATTAATTTTTAGTTAATAACAAAAGCAAGCCAAATGAAAAATTGTGTGGGGAATGTCGGCAATAAGTAGGTAAATAGAAATAATCGTAGTTTTGAATTTCATTAATTACCTTATTATCAAAGGCTTGTGAGACTGTGGACTGCCGACTATCTGACTGTGGACTACTTAACTGCTTACAGCAAATAATTTTCATGTTATAACTCCCTCAAACACCGCCGTAGCCGGCCCACAAAGCCAAATATCCGTAAAATGCCCCTGCCCGTCAGCCCGAAACCGAACCGACAAGGCATCTCCCAATGCCCGAACCGACGTTTCATAAATGCCGGGTTGGTTGCCGTTTTTCAGGTGTCCGGCTAATGTCGCCGCCGTCACGCCAGTACCACAAGCCAAGGTTTCATCTTCTACACCGCGTTCGTAAGTACGTATCGCCAATCCTCCATTTGGTTGATCTTCCACAAAATTTACGTTGATGCCACCCGTTGCTTCAAACCTTGGGGAATACCTGATAGCGCGGCCCTCCGGCACAACCGAAAAAGACTTCAAGTCGGTAATGAACCGAATAAAGTGCGGCGAGCCGGTATGGAGTACAAAGGTAGCATCGTCATCCTGGACGACCGATGCCACATCCATCATTTTTAGTTCCACCCACACCATTCCGGCTGCTGTAGGCACATTGCCGGGCCTTGATGCGCAAATCTTTGCTTCATGCGCACCATCTATCGCCCAAAAGTGGCAATGATTGCCCGCAACACCGATTTTTTCAGCAAATGCTACAATGCACCGTCCGCCGTTGCCACACATCGTGCTTTCCCGCCCGTCGGCGTTGAAATAGACCATTTCAAAATCGTAGCCGGGTTTGTGCTGCAATAAAATCAGCCCGTCGGCACCAATACCAAATCTCCGGTCGCATAAACGTTGTATCCGCGCCGTGTCGTCGCGGGTTAACGCGGTGTATCCATCACCGGGCGTGGACGATCCGACGGCCGCCATATCGCGTTGATCTATCATAATAAAATCGTTGCCAGCGCCCTGGTATTTCCAAAAAACCATCTATTTTATTTTGTTTATTCCCGTACCAACTCTATTTTTTTGAATATGCCGCCAACCATTTACATTCTTTGACTCGTTCCTTAAAAAATTCGGTCTCACTGTATTTGTTTATCAGGCGGTCGTAATAAGTATAATAATTGGCGGGTAACACCGGGATGAGTTTACTGCCGTAATGGTAGCGGGTTCCAGCTAAAGCGTACCACTGTTTCTGATGGCAACGCGCCGCCATAAAAGCGGCACGGGCAGCCAACTCGGAACTGCGCGTACCCGAAAGGACGCGCTCAAAGTAAGCCAAAGGCAAATCCATATCTAAATTTTCCCGATTGCCGTCGGGCGAATTAGGCAGCGGAAATACCGGACCTTGTGGCAAACGAAGCCAGTTGTACCCGCTTCGGTAATAATCGGTCACCTCCCATTCGTACCCAAAATAAGACATATTGTACCACGCGACACCGATCAGGTAATAATACCAATCAGCAGCTGGGTCGTTCACTGCTTCGGCAGCTTTGGCTTTAAACTCGTAGTCAATCAATTTTTCCGCAATCTGCCGACGGTTGAGCACCAGCGTATCCACTATCGGGCCACTGATCTTTTCACTAAAAATTTCCTTAAACGGGCTAAATTTTTTCATACGCACCTGTTCCGCTGGCGGAATGGCGCGCAATGTTACCAAAGCAGCCTCGATTTGCCCGGAAGAAAGCAGGCGAACAGCCTTGATTTCTAAGAGGTGCGCTCGAATTTGATCGGGGTTGGTATCCATTTGCATAGCGGTCTCCAAAAACTGCGGGTTGTTGGAGGCGGCAGATTTTAACAGGTCTTCCAGCACGTCAAGACGGGGGTTATACAGGAGCGCTGCCGGTTCATAAGCCGATAAAAGGGCTTTCCCGGGATGGGCATTAGCGGCATAGGCAGCAGAAAGCCAATCCTGCAAAAAGGGTTCAAAATTGGGGTGTTCCTGATAAGCACTATACCCTCGAATGCGTTGAGCGCTATCGTCTATATAGGGGCTTTTTACATCTAAATTAAGAATATCAAGCAACAACCGCCAGGTTTCCAATTGTTTGAATAATTTTTGATCGTAATCTGTCCCCCCTTTTAATAAACTTTCCGTGCGATTAAATGCTTTTTCGGCGGCATACCGATCACCTGCCAATAAATCCAGATACCCGTCAAAAGCTTGCCAAATTTTGATATTGGCCACTTTTTCTTCCTGCAATACCCGCCCTGTAAATTTTTGGAGTTCGAGTAGGTCTTTGGCGGCCTGTTCGCGTTTAACCCCTCCTTTCAACTCGCCGTATTTTTTATCCGTGACGCGGGTGCGCAGGAAAATACTTTCAAAATGCTGCACCGCTCCAGTTAGCAACAGATCCAATTGTTTATCTTCCGGGTGGAGTTCATACACTTCCACAAGATCGGCCAACGCATAATCATCGGAAGCGGCAGCGCGCAAGAGATGCAAAGTGGCAATTTCTGCATCGCTTTGGCACAGGCGAAGCGTAGCACGCCAGTCATTATCGTTGCGGATGAGAAAACTCCGATAGGCTTGTTTGCGTTTGGAGGCACATTCCCGAAAAATAAGGGAGTAACGATAGGCCGCCTCGGGGTATTTGCCCAATTGTCGAAGCGCCCCGGCCAAATGGCCTAAAGTCCAGTAATAGATAATGCTGGGCTGGCGGCGGTCTATCTTGGGCATTAGGTAATTATAGACTTCTACCGTGTAATCCCACATACGAGCGTAATGGGCTAACCGCACAATTTGATAGGCGTATCGAAGGCGCAAAAAAGGCGCTTTGGTTTCGCTAAATCGCCCCAGACCTTCTTCTATCAGGGTCAACATGGAGGCGACATCGCGGTCTTCCGGTTTCCAGCCGTCGCCGGAGGGTACAGCATAAGGTTCGCAGCGTTTGGCAAACAGCAGATAGTCTATCACATCGGTGCAGCCATTGAAGGCCAGCATGATGGCAAAGGTATTTTCCTGTATGGAGTAAGGCAGTCGCGGGCTGCGCGGCTTGTCTAATGCTTCGTCTCGTATAGCCCTCAATTCGTTGGAAGAAGCCTGATAAACAATATATTCCACATCTGCCGGCTCCGGCTGCCCGCAAAAACGCTCCACCCATTCTGCGGTATTACCATCCTTTTGCAGGTCTTTATTGAAATAGTATTCCTGATAATAATCATCCCATTTGACAAAAAATGGTGCATAAGCCGCATTTTTATTGATGATATCAGGATTAATAAAGGTATAACCGTAAAAGGGCTTTGCCGTAGGGTTACAGCGGCCTTGTTCCCGTTGTGTAGCGGGTACAAACGGGAAAAAAGAGGTAAAAAACAGCAATAATAAGCTGAAAGGAAAGAACCGACGCATTGAACTGCCAAAGGTAGGCGATTCAGGCAAAACCAGCAAAAATTATTTTCTGCCTGAATAATTAAATCCACCTGATACACAACTATATGAATGCCTCATGCGTTGTAGTATGTAGTTTACTTCTTTAATCCTTCCCAATCCTTACTGTGTGGGTGATGCAACAGTTGTTCCGACGGATGTAAAAATTCCTTGTTAATAGTTGTATCCTTTGTTTTCATTGAGAAAATAAATGCTGTTCCCGTCAGGGAGCAGCAATGTTATGCTTATTTCACCATCTAAAAACTTTTTTATGAAAAAGTATTCAAATTCCACACACAGCTTCACGCACGCGATTTCACCCAAGAGAGAGAGAGAACACATTGTCATTTTAGGCAATTGTTTTTTTCTGGCAGTTTAGTTTTCCTTTTTTTCTTACTGGTCAATCTTCAGCGGGCCGCCGCGCAAGTATCTGAACCATTTTGCGGATTCACTATTACCGAAAATTGGACGAATGCGAAAATTTCCAATATTGTACTCGGTACCGGGCTTCCACCAGCCGGCTCGGTTATTGTAGTGACCGGCACCCTGACAATTGACATCTCCGTCACTTTCCAAAATTTTGATTTTATCATGAAACCGGAATCAAGCATTAAAGTCCTGAACAGCAATATTTTTCCGGGAGTCAATACAGTCATGACGGCCAATGGCTGTCGTTTTTTTGCCTGCCGGAGCGTCACCATCCCAAGAATGTGGCGGGGTATGGAGGTACTCAATAACGCCTCCGTCAAATTCAGCCAGGTCACGATCAGCGATGCCTGGATGGGCATCAATTTCCTGCCCAGTGCAGATCGGGGAGCCTCCTCCATAGACAACAGTTTCATACAACTCAGTACCCATGGCATCATCATCAACGTATTCAGACCCTTCTCTTTTACCGGCAATACCATTCGGGCGAAATAATGGAGGAAGCACCAGTACGTTGTTGCCAGCGCCGCTTACCGTTGGCAGCTACGCTTACAATGCACCCAATCGGGGTATTTTTATGGCAAATGCTTATGTCACCCTCGGTCAGGGTGCCGCCGCCAATAATAACCTCATCAGTGGTTTTCGCAATGGTATTTATGCCATTAACAACACCCACAAAGATATTGAATGTATCGGAGCGCTGAATGCCACTTACCTGAAAACAAACAAACTGGGTCCGGCTGGTTTTGGGTTGTTTTGCGCAGCCGGTGCCACCATGCCCGATTAGGTGCGGTTTGAAAACAAATGGACGGCAGCGACTTACGGAACACTGGGGGCAAAATATGATATAGCCTCCATACTCCCGCTCTTTAGATTTAAGTATGACCCAACGGTGCCACAAACCTTTCCGCCCAATAACTCCTGGTCGCCAGCCAACTGGTTTATTGCAGAATCCGGTATTTCCGACCCTAACTGTGGTGTAACCACACAGCAGGGGTTGAGCGCCCGGGAAGCCCAAACCCTACAGACCGCTGCGTCGGCCCCGAACACTGCAACAGCGTGGGATGAGCGCCGGGATTTGCTCCAAAAATTGCTGGCGGAGCCGGGAATTAGCACCAGTAATGCCGCCGCTGCTGCTTACCTAAACCAGCAAAGCGAGGTCAATACCACCGCTTGGCGGTTTGCAAAGGCGCTGCGCCAATGGGCGGCCGTGTCGGTATTGCCCGAAGATATAGCTGCCACGCTTTCGGAATTTGATACCCAATTAGCGGAACTAAACAACGAATCGGCTACTGCCGGAGCGCAGGCAGCATCCGAACAACAGATGGAATTGGCTGCACAACGGTTGGAATGGTACAATAGCACCGTTTGGCCCCTCCACCAGGAAAAATTGCAGTTGCTGTTGGCCACCGTTGCTGATCTGCCCGCCAGTCAAGTGTACGAAGCCAACTTAAAGCAAATACTCCATATTGGGGTGCGCCATGTCCTCGGCGATTCACTGGCCGGAACCGATCTGGAGGTGCTGCGCACCATTGCTACACAATGCCCCGCTACCGGTGGGTGGTGGGTGCGGATGGCTCCCCTGTGGCTGCCCGAAGCCGAAAGGGCGGTGTACTGGTCAAGAGACATAGATAAGGAATGCGGTGTAGAGGGCCGCGGCCGCCCCGCTATACAATTGGAAGGCATTAAAATGGTACCCAATCTGGCCAAAGACCAGGCTGATATTTACCTGCCCGCTGCTGTGACAGGAATCTGGCAACTGTATGACCTCACCGGAAGGGCGGTGATGAGCGGTCAGGTTCTGGAAGGAAAAAATATTTCTCTGAATTTGGCGCAACAAAAACCGGGGCTGTACTTTTTTCAGTTGACCGATGAAAAAGGTGGTGTGCAAACTGCTAAACTGACCATTCAAGAATAGAAGTGTCTCCTTTTTAGGTACCTGTACCGGTGGTTGCGGCCATTTTGTACAGGTACTTTTTTCCCTCACCTTTTAGTACACTTCATTATGTTACGCTTATTACTTGTGGCTGTTTGGGCTACTATCACTGTATTACCCCAGCTTTCTGGACAAATAAAACACGATAATATCTGGATCATGGGGTATCCCACAGCAGGAGTACCTGATCCCTTGTGGGGGGGTACTTTAATAAAGTTTGATACAATGCCTCCGGAGACACAATACTTTAATATCCCTTTTGAGTTAAATGCCTCCGCTACTATTTGTGATGCTTTCGGCAGTTTGCTATTCTACACCAACAATTGCGAGATTGCCAATCGGCAACATCAGATCATGAAAAATGGCAGCGGGCTGAACGTCGGAGGGTACGCACACTGGAATACCTGCCAAAGAGAGGGTGGTTACCCCACCCACCAGGGTGCCTTAATACTTCCGTGGCCCGGCAAAACGGATCAGTATTTCTTGTTTCATTTGCACAGACCGGGACAAACTGATCAATTGATCCGGCGATTGCTGTACACGAAAGTGGATATGCGGGGAGATGGCGGTTTGGGGGAGGTGGTTGAAAAAAACACGGAAGCGTGGCGGGACACTTTTACCGACCAGATGACAGCGGTGCGCCACGCCAACGGGCGCGACTGGTGGATTGTACTGGCCAAATACAATGCCCTCGTATGGTTTTCTTTTTTGGTTTCGCCACAGGGTATTGCGCCGCCCATTGTGCAGCGGTTGAAAGCCAGTGGCATACCCAACTGGGGTATCGGTATGCAGGCTACTTTTTCGCCCAATGGAAAGTGGTATATCAATTGCAATCACACCGAAGGATTACAGATTTTTCCCTTTGATCGCTGTTCCGGCAGGCTCTCCAATCCTGTCATTGTTGATTGGTTACCAGAAGACCAGCATGATGCAGTAGGAGTGGCCGTTTCTCCTTCCAGCCGTTACATCTACGCCCGGGGTGGCCGCAAAAACCTTTATCAATTTGACTTAAATGCCGATACTATCGCCCATTCGCGTATTTTGGTGGATTCTTTTGATGGATACAGCGAATACGGCGTTCCGATTACTTTTTATCAATTAATGACGGCTCCTAATGGCAAAATATATATGACTGCCACCAACGGAGTGCGCTATCTGCACGTGATCAACAGCCCCAATCTGGCGGGCAGGGATTGCAATTTTGTGCAGCGAGGGCTGCCGCTGAAAGGGTTTAACGGCCCTTCTCTGCCCAATTTCCCGCATTTTCGGTTGTTTGATGTGCCGGGTTCGGTGTGCGATACATTGGGTATTGACGGCAAGCCCACCCCGGATGATACCCTCCGCCCTATTCGGCTGCTTCCGCGTCCGTGTGAGGGCGATTTTTCGTTATGGCCCAATCCGGCATCGGTTTCCACGTTGCTCGTTTTGCCTGCCTGCGGGGTCGGTCGGGTGGATATGTACGATGCAGTCGGGCGCTTAGTGTTACATTTTCCCATTCCTGCGGGCAGCCGGGATATCCCCATAGAGGTATTGCTGCTGCCGGCCGGGTTGTATTTTTTGCAGGTGCGTACCCAAAACGGAGGAAGGGTGGTGAAGCCGCTGGCGGTGGTGCGGTGAGGAAGGAAAGATTTGGAATACAGATGAAGTCTGCATCATCTGTATTCCAATTGTTGCCGCGTTACATAGTTCCCTAAAAATGTTTTCTATTTGGCGGGTATTAAAAAATCCAATCAGGAACTGCTAATTACTTATCCACTTTTTCATTTCTACCGCTTCACAAAATCGCCCGATTCCGCCGCAATTCGGCTTTTAAATTCGGCTTGAGCCGTTCAGCGGCCTGCACCAACATTTCCTCTGTGGGCGGGAAAGGTTGCGGGTGGTTGCCGATCCGGCAACGGCTGTCGTCACTCAGCGCCCGTTCGTCGCCTCTGAAAGTAGAGGCGTAGTTTTCAAACAACACTTCGGTAGAAAGATCGCGGGAATCCAGCAGGTGGTTGTTCGCTGCATCCCGGATTTCTACGAAACCAGCCAAACGAACGGCTTTGTTTTGATGTACTTCTACGATGTCGGCACGGAGGCGCACGTATTTGGGTGTTTTCATATCATTGCCCAACGAGTCTTTCCGCACGTTGCCTCGGCGGTCCAGCACGTAGTCCCATCCATCCTGAATCTCTTTTTCGTCGGTGTAAATGCGCTCTTGAACCCGTTCGGGGGCGGCATCAATGCGCGTCACCCTAAAAGTCACTTTATAGTCGTATTGAGCGCCAGGTTGCTCTTCAAAATAGAAGGCTTTCCATTCGCTGTCTAAGTCTTGTTTGCTCATATTGAGCAGGCGATCCTGAAAAGCACGTGGCAGTATTTGGGCGGATTGATTTTTTACGGTAAACAGCACATAAGAAGTACCCAGGTCACGGGCTTTGTTTTTGATGGCTGTTTTATCTTTATAATCACGGAAATAACGGCTTTCCAAATCATTCAGGGTTTGGTATGCCTGTCGTGCGGCCAGTTTGTCGCCGCGCTCGCCGCGTTCAATCAGTTCTTCGGCTTTAGCATACAGATAATCGGCGGCTTTTTCGCGGCTGTTGCGCTCTAAGGAAGCAATGTCAAGCAGTTCTATTTTGGCTCGATAACCATTTTTTGCAGTCAGCGGCAGCAGTGGAATCACCTGGTTCTGGCGGTCGCGGATGTTGCGGTGAATACTGTTGATGCGTTCCCAATTTTCCGGGCGGTCAGCAGCAGCCAGCTGGTCGGCAATGGCTACATCGCGGGTTTGTGCTTTTCGGAAGGCCATTTCTAAACCCTGCACGTACTCTGGTTTTTTATTACCTTTACCGCGCAATTTGCGCACACATACATCTATGGCGCTGTCATAATCGCCGGATTCGGTCAATTTTTGAGGAGATTTGCACGCGTTGAATAACACGGTGGCTAAAAAGAGGATCGGAAGGAAAATGCGAGTATTCATACCAGGAAATTGTTTCGTTTTGAATGACGCTGCAAGATGGGGATGAAATGGCACAACTATGTTTTAAGGAAAAGTTAGGATTTTAATAAAATTTGTTAAAATCTTTAAGTGTTTCTAAATGTTATTAAATGATTTGTAAATTTTCGAAGATACGTGACAGGAGACACCAGAAATAAGACTCAAGACGGGAGATACGACACCGTTCCTACAACACTAAAACGCTAAAATTTTGGCTGGAATCTATTTACATATCCCTTTTTGCCGTCGTGCCTGCCACTACTGCAATTTTCATTTTTCCACATCATTGCATCAAAAAGATGCAATGATGCGGGCGCTTTTAACGGAGTTGGAGATTCAGGGAGACTATTTAAAAGGAGCAGCCATTGAAACTATCTATTTCGGAGGCGGTACGCCTTCTCTTTTAACTGTAGCGGAACTCAATCAGGTTTTTGTAAAAATTCATGCACTCCACTCCGTATTGCCGAATGCAGAGATTACACTGGAAGCCAATCCAGATGACCTGACGCTGGAAAAACTGCGCGATTTGCGCCAATATACACCGGTGAATCGCCTGAGCATAGGCGTACAGTCCTTCGATGATGCTGACCTGAAATGGATGAACCGGGCGCATCAGGCAAAGGAATCGCACCAATGCCTTGAAACCGCACTTGCAACGGGTTTCAAGGACCTGACCATTGATCTGATCTATGGCGCACCGACCACTTCTGATGTCCAATGGGCTGAAAATCTTCGATTAGCAGTTGAATATGACATCCCGCACCTGTCGTGCTATTGCCTGACGGTGGAGGAGGGTACTGCGCTGCATCGTTTTGTGGAAAAAGGCAAAACAGCGCCGGTAGAGGAAGAAAAAGCGATTCGGCAATTTGAATATTTGTTGGATGCCACCGCTGCACAAGGCTATGAACAATATGAAATTTCCAATTTTGCCCGTGCCGGGCGGTATGCACGACACAACAGCAACTATTGGCGTGGAAAGCCTTATCTCGGTATCGGCCCTTCCGCCCACTCTTATAACGGCGTTTCAAGGCAGTGGAATATTGCCAATAATTCCTTGTATATTAAAGACTTATCTGAAAAAAAATTACCTTTTGAGCGAGAGGTACTCACCGATCAACAACGCTACAATGAATATGTAATGACGGCCTTGCGCACTTCTTGGGGCGTGGAAACTGCTCGTTTACAAGGTTTCGGGCGGGGTGCAGTTGCCCATTTTGAAGGCTCCGTACAACCTTTTCTACGGGCCGGCACGGTGGAGCAGCAGCCCGATGGCTATCGCCTGACCCGCGCCGGGAAATTTTTGGCCGATGGCATCGCGGCGGAGTTGTTTATGTGACACGGGAATGAATTAATTGAAGGAGTTAGGGTAATTTTTTTTGCAAAAAAATTACCCTAACTCCTTCAATTAATTCATTTACAGAAAAATACCAACTACTTTTGTTTGGAGTGGCCCGGGCGATGTCAGTGTATCAGCGGAAATAAACGCAGTTTTTAGCCTTTCTTATTATTTGATTATGAGTAAATTACAGGATTAATTATCAGTAATTACTGATGCATCATTACTTATAATGATGGTGGGTAAAAAAATTATCAATTTACTTTGCAAATAAAAGTACTTTGAATACCTTTGCCCCGATTTGTTTTTACAATGCTTAAATCCCTTCAAAATAAAAAAGTAAAACGGGGGTATTCATCGTTTTAACCTGGCTTTTGCGTTTGCAGACTGCTGGCAAAACGTTATGCTGAGACCGCCTTAATACTCAACCGCTCAACAAATAAATATCTCAACCGCTCATGAGAAAAGAAATTCTTTCTGAACTGCTCGTATTAATGGCAATTTTAGCCTATAACGGACTATTTTGGTCGGAAAAAATGGGATTGAACACCCTGATTTTTGCTGTTATTATTGTCGGGATACTTTGGTATCGGTATCCGGAGGCCCGACACTCGCGCACCGTACTGATCGTGACGGCAGGAACGCTGCTCACTGCCCTTTGTGTGGTATTGAACAATTCGCTGTTCAGCAAGGTGGTACACATATTGTCGATGTTGACCATGGGGACGTGCTGGCAGTTCCCCTTCCTTCGATTTTTGTGGTATGGCCTGCTCTTGGGTTTTCTTAACATTCCATGGGCACCCATACAGGCGGTACGCAAATGGTCGCCTTTGGTGTCGGGCCGGAGAAATGGTCACTTGGGCCGTTGGATTCAGATCAGCCTCGTCCCGTTGATCATCGTGACCGTATTTTATGTGTTTTATTACGTTGCCAATGAGCAATTTGCCGCCGTTTCTGATCGAATGTGGTCGGCTGTGTGGTCATTCATCGCCTTGGATGTTTCCTTTGCGCGGCTGATGTTTTTCTTTTGGGGAGTGTTGTTCACCGGTGCATTGCTTTGGAGGAGTGTACTCAAAGGAATGGTGGAGGCTGACGCTCAAAAATCTTTTGATTTGGAACGCAGCCGCAAAAAACAGGGTAATTGGAAGCCGCTGTTCTCTATGAACGGGCTAAAAGCAGAAAAACGCACGGCGCTGTTGTCTTTCGGATTGCTCAATCTGCTCATTTTGGCAGTCAACTTCACGGATATAAGCCATGTTTGGCTTTTTTTTCAACCGCGTTCGGCGAGCGAGTTGAAAAACTATGTACACGAAGGCACGTACCTGCTTATTCTCACGATCTTGATGGCAATGGGGCTTATTTTTTACTTTTTTAGGAAAAACCTAAATTTTTACCCACAAAATAAAACATTGAAAATCTTAGCTTATATATGGTTAGTACAAAATGCTTTTATGGCCCTTTCCGTAGGGATGCGCAACTTGCATTATGTTTCCAACTATGCGCTGGCTTATAAACGTATCGGGGTTATGCTGTTTCTTGCCCTGACACTGTATGGTATTTGGACCATGTACCGAAAAATAGCAGAAAAACGAACAGCCTATTTTATTTTGCAGCGCAATGCCTGGGCCATGTACTTGGTGCTTACGCTTTGCTGCGCCATTGACTGGGATATTTTTATCACTAAATACAACCTTACCCATCGAATATCCGACGGGAAAATAGACGTATCTTTTTTGATGTATGAAATGTCTGATAAAAATCTGTATTTATTGCAGAAAAATAAAGCCCTGTTGCAAGACACAACATTTACCTCCTATTCATCTGTTGCCAATCAGTTAGTTGTAAAAAAAGAGCGCTTTTTGAGAGAGCAATCTAATTATTCCATTTTATCTTGGAATTGGGCGGACGCTCGAAACAAGCAACATTTGACAGAATAGAAACAAAATTAACGAATTATTATATTTACCTTTCACAAATTCATGTTTAATTGAAAAAACCATTTTAACTTTACAGCAATTTTTCAATCATTATCCATGAACATGACATTTTCCCGTAATTTTCTCCGTATCCTGCTTTTTTTAGTGGTACCTGCTTTACTTTTTTTAAAATGTAAAACTGATACCACAACGACTGCTAAAGATACCGCAACCCTCAACATCAGGTTGGAGTCGCCGGCTACATCCATCAATCCGCTCATTCCGGCATCCGGCTATTCCAACTATTTGGCGGCCCGGGTATTTCAGACGTTGGGCGAAATAGAGCCCAAATCTTTAGAAATAGTACCCCTGTTAGCCAAGTCTGTTCCAGCGGTTCGGACGGTAGCAGACGGGCCGCAAAAAGGATATTTGGCTTATGATTTTGAAATTAACGAAGCGGCTACGTGGGACAATGGCTCGCCCATCACGGCCAACGACGTCATTTTTACCCTCAAATTGATTCATCATCCGGGCATTCCCGCTCAGGTTTTTCGCAATTATTTCATTTATCTGTGTGATATTGTGCCGGATACTGCCAATCCGAAAAAATTTACAGCCTTTTATAGCAACTATTATATGCTTTCGTTGGAGAGTATGTGTCAGATTCCCATTTATCCGGCCTGGCATTACGACCTGAATAATTTGTTGGGCAATATTCCGCTCAAAGATTTATTGGATGCAAAAAAAGTGAAAACCCTGGAAAATAATCCGCAATTGGCCGCATTTGCTACGGCTTTTATGGAACCCAAATACAGTACGGATAAAAATTTCATTAGCGGCAGTGGCGCTTACCGCCTTGAAAGTATGAATGGCGATCAGGGAGCCGTTTTGGTGCGTAAAGAGCAATGGTGGGGCGACAAAGTGACTGATAATCCATTATTGGTGGCATACCCGAAGAAAATGGTGTATAAGGTAGTACGCGATGAAGCGGCCATCGAAAATATGCTGCGCAATGGAGAATTGGATATTGTGACCAATCTGAGCGCTGCCAACTATCAACGCTTGCGGGAAGATGCCGATTTAAAAGCAGCGGGATTTGAATTTCCGGTCAATCCCGGCCCTAATTTTTCAAAATGGGTGTTCAATACCCGGAATCCCAAACTTTCCGATGCCCGTGTTCGCCGTGCTTTAGCACATTTGGTAGATTATGATTATTTGATAAAAAATATCCAGCAGGGCATGGCGCAGCGCATTCTGGCACCTATCAGCCCACAAAAAAATTTTTACGCAAAAGATATTCCGCTGCGTGATTTTAATGTGGGGAAAGCCATCGCATTGCTCAATGAAGCAGGATGGAAAGATACGGATCAGGATGGTATTGTGGATAAAGTGCTGAACGGCAAAAAAACACCACTGACCATTGATGTACTGGCCGGAACCAATACGAAAACAGCAGAATTAGTGGTGGGTAGCATTCGCGAAACGGCCAAACAGGCAGGTGTAGCCATCAATATTGTCCCGGCCGATCTAGAGAAAATCAGGGCTGACACAAAATCAGGCAATTTTGAATCGGCTAATCTTGCGGCAGCCATCTTTCCGGGATTGGTGGAATTGCACCAAAGTTATCACTCTGCCAGCTTAGCTCCTGCGGGCGACAACCGCAGCCGTTTTTCAAACCCGCGTGCTGACAGCCTGTTTACCGCCATCCGTACTACTTCCGATGAAACCACCCGCAATGCGCTGTACATAAAAGCACAACAACTTTTGAGCGATGAAGTACCGGAAATATTCCTTTACTCCCCTTCGCAGCGTTATATCGTCAATAATAAATTTGAGTATGCATTGACTTTTAGCCGTCCGGGGTATTATGATTTTATGTTTAAAGCGCGAAAAAAGTAGTCACCGGTCTGCCGTGGGGCAGTCTACGTAAAGGGAAAAAAGCAGGTGTTGAAATTGATGCGACTGGAATGAATAAGCCATACCGTTCATTTATTCCAGTCGCAACACGACCAAACCGCTTTTCAGCCTCGGCTCAAAAAAGGTGCTTTTAGGCGGCATGATTCCCCCGTGGTCAGCCAGCTGTTTCAGATCAGAAAAAGCAACTGGGTACAACGCAAAACCAAGACGGTTGGGAGCAGAACAGGCTTTTTCCAAACCTTCCAAACCTTTCGTACCTTCTATATATTGGATGCGTTTGTCCGTGCGAATATCGGTCATGCCCAGCAGATCGCCCAGCACCTGTACATTGAGCAATTGAGCATCCAACAGCGGATTATCTGTGACAGCGGCCGCGTTTAGTAACGATGCTTTCCAGCGCAGGTGAAACCATTTTTTTTCGAAAAATAACGTGAGATCGTATTTTTGCTGCGGTTTTTGGGGGGCATTTAAAGGCATAATCTCAAATGCTTCGGATAATAATGCCGGTATGGCGGTTTCAGATAAATCCGGCGGAAGCGTAATAACCCGGTTAAAATCTCCGATATACAATTGATCGGCAGCAAAATAAGCACTGAAAATACCATTCGGCCCGGCTCCCGATTTTTCCCGATAAAAGTGATGCATGGCGGCAGCCCGGTGGTGTCCGTCCGCAATATACGTTTCTTTTACTTCTTCATTAAACAATTTTTGCAGGATCAGGATATCTGCCGGATCGCTCACTATCCAAAGCGCATGAGTTTGTTCATCCGTTTCAAAAAAAATAGAGAAAGCAGGTTGGCGATCCCGTACGCAGGTATCTAACCAGGAGTTCAACTTTAAGGCTGGCGAATGCGTCAACAAAACGGGCTTCAACATAGCCCCCCATTCCTGCATCAGTGCCATTTGTTGTTCTTCCCGCACGGGCATCGTTTTTTCGTGCGCTTTTATCTTTCCGGATGTATAATCAGCAAGATCACTCAGGGCCAAGATGCCAGTATGCGTCTTCCAGGTTTTATGGTTTTTAATCTGATAAACATACAGCGATTTCTGTGCTACTCGTTGGTAAATACCCAATTTTCGATAAGCCGGATAATCGTCTTTTGCCCGTTCACAAAAAACATCCGGGAAAACAAGGCGCTCCGGAAATGGGTACTCAATAATAAAAGGGAGCAGTCGCATGGTTGAATTATCTATTTGATGGCCTCCCGGATGGCACACAATCGCTCTAATAAAGCCTCCAGGCGGTCTAAAGGCAACATATTGGCTCCATCACTTTTTGCTTTGGCCGGTTCCGGGTGTGTTTCTATAAATAACCCGTCGACACCCGTGGCAATACCAGCACGGGCAATAGTTTCAATCAGGGCTGGCCGCCCGCCAGTGACCCCGCTACTTTGATTGGGCTGTTGCAGCGAATGCGTACAATCCAATATGACCGGTACACCAAAAGCACGCATGATGGGTATTCCACGAAAATCTACGATTAAATCCTGATAGCCAAAGGTTGTACCACGTTCGGTCAGCATAACATTGGGGTTGCCGGCTTCTTCCACTTTCTCTTTCGCAAACTGCATGGATTCCGGGCTGACAAACTGGCCTTTTTTGATATTTACTACTTTTCCTGTTGCTGCTGCTGCGGTCAAAAGGTTAGTTTGACGGCACAAAAATGCCGGAATTTGCAATATATCCACGTATTGAGCCGCAAATGCGGCTTCCTGCTCCGTATGAATATCGGTTGTGACCGGAATATTAAAGTACTTGCCGATAGCCTGGAGGATTATCAAAGCGGTTTCATCGCCGATACCGGTAAAAGAATCGCCTTTGCTGCGGTTAGCTTTGCGATACGACCCTTTAAAGATAAAAGGAATCCGTAATCTGTTACAGATATCATGCACCCGTAGGGCAATATCAAAAGCCATTCTTTCTCCTTCGATAGCACATGGCCCCGCAATGAGAAAAAACTGCCCCGAATCGGTGTTTTTAAGTTTTGGGACAATCATTTTATGTGGGTGAGGGTTTTTTTAGGATTGTGGCGCAGCAGTTGTGAACCAATAAGTAGGTAAATAGAAATAATCGTGGTTTTGAATTTCATTAAGTACCTTATTATCAAAGGTTTGTGAGACTATAGACTGCCGACTATTGACTGTGGACTATTTAGCTCTACATAACCACTTACTATTTTGCGGCGCGCTGGCGGCGATAAAACTCCCGGAAAGAAATCATCCGCTGCTGATCCTCGTCCCAAAGTTTACTAAAGACACAGCGCAAACTCTGCCGAAAGGTAATAGCGTTGGCAACCGATTCAAAAATTGGATTTTCTTTATGGCAGCGAGCCAAATGGTAATTAGGTACCAAAGAATTGAGGTGATGGATATGATGATAACCGATATTACCCGTCAGCCAGTGGAATACACGGGGCAGCTTATAATAAGTGCTCCCCTGAATAGCCGCTCGCAAATAATCCCATTTGTCTTTCCATTCCTTGTAGGTGGTTTCATGCTGGTGCTGCACGTAAAAGAACCATATTGCGATCACTGAAAACACGACCAAAATAGGTACATGAATGAGTAATAAAGCTTTAAAACCTAAAAACCAAACGATGGCAACATATACGGCTACTAAGGCTAAATTATGGCGCATCAAGGCGCGGTGTGCGTGTTCCCATCCCTTGAGTCGGATCAGTGGAAGCCTGTTTTGAATAAAAAGGTAATATACCGGGCCTAAAACGAATAGAATCGGAGCACTGCGAAAAAACCGGTAATTCAGTTTTTCCCAGCGGCTCAGCGCCTTGTATTCTTCTACGGTGAGCAGGCGAATGTCCCCAATGTCGCGGTGTTCAAATAACATTCCATTGTGGCCGTGATGGAAATTATGGCTTTTAGACCAATAGCGATAGGGCATAAAGCTGATAATGCCACAGATAGTGCCAATGATATCATTAACCCGCCGCGATGGGGTAAATGACTGGTGCCCGCAATCGTGTTGAATGATAAAAATGCGCACCAAAAAAAAGGCATTAACAATGGCTAATGGCATTACTAACCAAACAGATACGTCCAAGAGGAAATACATCGCTATCCAAATGGCAATAAAAGGTAAGAAAGAATTCAACATCTGGATGGTAGCCTTTTGCGGATCAGGACGCTGATAAGATTTTACAATAGCTGGCAACCGGCGAAGTACAGATGGGTCGAGGAGTGGTTGTTTTAACGCGCTCATTAATAAAACAAAAATTATTTTTATTATAAATAATTGATTGTCAATTATTTATAATAAAATTTAGAGAAATTAATCGGCAAAGTTAAACACAATTTTTAGAATGTTGATATAAATATTGTCAACAAGATATTAATATCTGGTTTTTATTTATTTGCAATATCCATTGCTCAATAGAAATTGATGCTCCCCGGTTTTCCGTATATCAAATTTGTAAATCAGGGCGAGACTTTGTAACACTTGCTCGATAGGCTGCCGGGTAAGCGGCGCGGTGTAACGACAATTGCGTGTGGCGGCGTTAGAAAGTTCAATTTTTACGTGATAAAAATTTTGCAGATCAGCAATAACCTGCCAGAGGGGGGTTTGAACAAATTCCAAACCGCCACGCTGCCACGCTAATTCATTCATGCTGACAGGATTACTAACCAGCACTTTTGATTGTTGTCGGTCAAAAACTGCTTTTTGACCTTTTGTCAATACCAATCCTTTTTGTTGAGCATTTGGCAAAAACCGTACACTGCCTGATTTGACCAAAACACTACTGCTTTTATCGGTCTCCAAACTATTGACGCTAAATTCGGTACCCAATACTTCAATTTTTTCTCCTTGCGGCAGCATTACATCAAAGGGGTGGTCGGGTTGGTGCGCTACTTCAAAATAGGCATTTCCGGTGAGCAATACTTCCCGATTTTTTTGTGTGTTAAATTGCTTCGGGTAGGAAATAGTTGCACCTCGCCGAAGCCATACTGTTGAACCATCGGGCAGCGCAATCATCTGTTGGTCATTCGAACCATTCGTCAGACTTAAAAGCGTTGGTGCCTGATTACGGCTCCATTGCTGCCAGAAAAAAGTTGCCACGACCAATACAAGGATAGCGGCCGCAGCGCGCCACCAAATGTTTCTTTGTATGGGTATCACCGGAGCAGGAACCGTTTCGCGGCTGATTTGTTGTAAAATCTGCCCGAAGTATTTGTCTGATTCGAGCGGTTCTGGAAACGTATAAGCAGCTGTTTCTTCCCAAACCACTCCCAATTCTTCTGCCAATTTTGCCCCTTCGGGCCATTGGTGAAGTATCTCTTGCATCCGTGCCAATTCTGCCGGTGTAATTTCGCCGGTAAATTCTTTTTGGAGTAACAGCGTCAATTCATTGCCCATGCATCAAAATAGTTGAATTCGTTAATTTGGCGATAAATTGGAAATTACTGATAAGACAATCAACCCTTGCATTTCCCCTATTGTTTTTATTGCCCAAGTGACAAAAAAATGACAATGACGGATAAATCAGGATAATTCATGAGTATTTCCCGAAGCACTTTCATCGCTTTAGTAATTTGGTTTTCGATAGTTTTGACAGAGATATTTAATTTTTCTGCAATTTCTTTGTGCGACATTTGTTCAAATCTGCTAAGCGAAAAAACAATCCTGCATTTTTCGGGTAACGACTCAATTGCTGTTCTTACCCGTGCTTCCCGGGATTCCATTTGTTCTTTTTGGTAAATATCCGTATCCGTCGTATCGGCCAACTGTTGTAATTCATCCGGAAGGCCCCAGCTAATACGGCGGTGGCTTTTCAGGTAATTTAGCGTACGGTTGATCACCGCTTTACGCAGGTAAGCCCGGAGCGACGTATGTACAGCAATTTCGTGGCGTTTCTTCCACAATTCTACAAATACATCCTGTACCAAATCACGGGCAGCATCGGTATCACCGATGATACGCCATGCATCCTGAAGCAACGTTGGGTAGTAGCGATCAAAGATGAATCGCAGTGCCCTCTCGTCGTCTTTCAGCAACGCCAATAACCACAACCGCTCGTCAGAATCAGCCATGCGGCGAAATTACACCATTCTGTTTGTTTACGTGATGAAATGTTCATAACTTTGCCTTTCTTTTTTAAAAAGCTGCCTTCCCGGCACAAAACAATGGAATACGCCACTTGTCAGATTGCTCTTGCTCCCTTGCGTGCGCACCCTTCGGATAAAAGCGAAATGGTTTCTCAACTGCTATTTGGTGAGACGGTTGAGGTGACGGCACAAAAGGATACGTGGCGCCACGTAACGTGTTCCTGGGATGGAGTAAATGGTTGGGTAGATAGTCGTCAGATCAAGCGATTGACACCGGCGGAGTACGATGCCTACCGCTTGGATTTTTCCATGAGCCTTTCCTTAGTAGAAGGGCTCATGGCCGCCGACCACTTTATTCCATTGACATTGGGGGCTGTTTTGCCCCTTTATGATGGCCTTCGGTGTCATTTGGGCGAGCAATTATTTCAATTTTCGGGGCCGGTTGTCACTCCGGGAAAAATAAAAGCCGACGGGGATTGGATGGTGAAAGTCGCCCGGCGTTACCTGCATGCTCCGTATCTTTGGGGAGGCAGATCGCCTTTTGGTATTGATAGTTCCGGTCTTACTCAAATGGTTTACAAAATGGCAGGAATCCGATTACTTCGCGATGCCCACCAACAGGTAACACAAGGCCGTACGGTTGATTTTACGGAACAATGTCAGGCGGGTGATCTGGCCTTTTTCGACAATGGGAAAGGAGATGTTATTCATGTGGGCATTGTCCTCACGGACTGCAACATCCTGCACGCCTCTGGTAAGGTTCGTATTGACAAAGTAGATCATTTTGGTATTTTCAATCAGGAAACAAATCGCTATTCACATCAGTTGCGTATAGTAAAAAGGTTGTTACCCGATGCAGTATCCGCCGAACCTGTTTTTGAACAATTAAAATATACCGAATCTGATATTCTGGTGAACCAAGCCGAATTATTTTGATTTGCATCATTGTGCTGATAATTAGGAACAAGCAAATAATAAGTTATTGTTTACTCGTTTCTTAGGGATGATCAAAAACAAGTTAGAAGATTTAGGCGTAATTTGCCGACGAATTTTGATAAGTTATTCTTTTACTGCCCTTTAGCACATAAAAATTATTGGCACTTTGCATTTACGAGCTTATTTAGCGCTGGCAGCTATTTGTATTATTTGGGGCACTACGTATACTGCCATAAAAGTCGCAGTACGTGACTTTCCTCCTTTCCTGTTAGTCGGTATTCGGCAAACCGGAGCGGGATTACTCTTGCTTTCTATCGCGTGGCTATCGGGTAAAATCAGTCCGGTAACACCTCAATATGTTCGCCGGCAGTTCCTTACGGGTCTGGCAACCATCACTGGTGGCAATGGATTTATCACTTGGGGTATGCAATATGTTTCCTCCGGAATTTCTTCTGTTATTGGTTCTCTTACCCCGGTATTAGTGGCGCTGATTGCTTTGTTTTGGAAAGATCGGCAGGAAAAAATGAGCAAATTGACCATCATTGGGGTATTAGTAGGTTTTATCGGAATGGGTATCGTGTTTAGCGACGGCTGGGCCGATTTTCTCAATCCTGATTACCGATGGGGTATTGCGGGGTGTTTCGCTTCCTGCTGCACCTGGTCACTCGGCACCGTGATGTCAAAACGCTATAACGATTTAAATGTATCACCCTTGTTTAATGCCGGGCTTCAAATCACCGCCGGGGGCTTGGGCGGCTTTGTCTTGAGCGCGCTATTTGATACTTCGCACAAAATACACCACACAACAGAGGGGTGGCTGGCGCTGACCTACCTGCTATTAATTGGGTCTGCACTGGCGTTCACCTTATATATGTTTATCTTAAAACACCTAAACGTTACCGTATCATCCCTTTATACTTATATTAACCCGATTGTAGCCATATTAATGGGGTGTATGGTATTAGGGGAGTCCTTTACCTGGTTAGAAATGGGCGGAATTTCCGTCACCCTGCTTGGTGTGTATTTGGTGAACAAGGGAGCACGCATAGCACGGACATAACAAGCGCATGAGGTGAGGTTAGCTTCACCTCATACGCATCTTACAGAAGTACCAATTTTTTAGGGAAGCACCTCTATCTTGGGCTGAGGCTTCGCTACGTGCTTATAGTTGATTCGTACTTTGAACAATGCACCGGGGTCATCTACGTGCAAGTTGTCTCCCAAAATAAAAGTATAAGCACCCGATTTGGTGAATACCGGTTGATTTTCTAATACACCATATATATAAGGGTCTGCTTTTAAGGTAGCGGTAGAGATGACCAACCGATCAAGGTTGACAAATTTTTCGCTATCTACCAAAGGAGATAATGCGCCAACAACCTGCGATTCCGGGAAAACAACGTAGAAAAATTTTCCGTCGGGGTTAACTACTCCGAGGTATTGTGGATGCGGTGTTGAAAAGCGCAGCGTAATATTGTCTCCAAAATGACAGGCGCTAGCATCGGTCCACATAGCAGGAGAAGCGTTCTCCATAGTAGGCTTAGATTCCGATGGCATCGGTTGATGATCGGAAGAAGGATACGGCAAAAAAGTGCTCGAAAGGAGCAGGCCGGCAGCGGGGATAGCAAGGATTACTTTCATAATATTAATTATTAAATCGGTTAATGTTTCTGTTGTGCGGGTTGAATGAGGCTGTAGATTAGACGCAAAAAAAGTCATTTGGATACTTGATGTATGAAAAACTGATAAAATTTAATTTTCGTTCATTTAAAATGTTAAAATTCGTGCCAAATTCATTTTTTTTTAAAAAAAGTTTTGTAAATTACTACAATATGACCAAAGCAGGCAAAATTACCCAATCTATATTAGCAAAAGATCAACCTCGAACTATGCAGTATGACTAAAAGATGTTTCCTTTGCGCTAAATTCAAATCTTTATCCTATGCGTTATCATCCATTTTTTATTCTAATTGTTTTTCTCTTAACTTTTTTTCAACTTTCGGCTCAAAGCGACTCCAAAGGTATTGGCTCACGGACACCGGATGCCTGGAAGATTATAGCAGACCAAATTGACCCGGCTAACTACTATGGCATTACCGTTGCTAACGGTATAATAGGGCTGGTGTCTTCCCCCGAACCCATGCGGGTAAAAGATGTAATACTCAATGGTGTATACGACAACTATTTGCGGGGCCGGGTAAGCAATATCTTAAAAGGTTTTAATTTTGTCAATATGAACCTCGACGTGGATGGCCGTCGAATCGGGCGCCGGGATATTCGCAATTATCGGCAAACGTTAGATATGCGGCAAGCCCAATTAACCACTACTTTTGACGTCGGTGATCAGTTGTCCGTTAGTCATTCAGTCATGGCTTTGCGGCACCTGCCCTATTCTGCCTTGACCATGGTAGAATTAACGGCTAAAAAGGACATCATCGTGACACCTGCCTCAGTCATTGAAGCGCCCGAAATGCTACAAGATGTCCGCAATTATTACGCAGAAATTGACCGGCCGCATGTCCTCATTCCTTTACTGACTTCCGTTGGGAAAAGTCCTACGGGAAAATATACTGTGGCTGCCAGCAATGCTTTCATTTTTGAAGAAAAACACGGCGAAGAACCCGATCTTATACATGAAGACTGGGATTATAATATGCATTTGCTAAAATTTCATAAAAAAATGAAAGCGGGCGAAACCTATCGCTTTGCCGTAGTTGGCACCGTCATCAGCTCTGCACACACCAAAGATGCCCACAATGAAGCCGAACGCCTCACTATTTATGCCGCCTTAGAGAAAACCGAACGCCTGTTGAAGCGCCACCGCGCCGAATGGGATAAATTATGGGCTTCCGATATTACCATAGAAGGCGATGTAGCGGCCACACGCGATGTTCATTCCGCTATGTACCACTTGTACTCATTTGCCCGGGAAGGCACTTCTTACAGCCTTTCACCCATGGGGCTTTCGGGTTTGGGTTATAATGGACACGTATTTTGGGATACTGAACTCTGGATGTACCCACCCTTGCTGCTGCTACACCCCGAAATGGCGCGTTCGCTTTTAGAGTTTCGCTTCAACCTTCTGAATGAAGCCAAACAAAATGCTTTTTCACACGGATATAAGGGTGCTATGTACCCTTGGGAAAGTACCACCACCGGCCAGGAAGAAACCCCCGTTTGGGCATTGACCGGCCCTTTCCAGCACCATATAACCGGTTGTGTAGGGTGGGCCGCCTGGCAATATTATTTGGTGACCAAAGATAAAGTTTGGCTGCGCGAGCGCGGCTGGCCAATGTTGAAAGAGGGTGCCGATTTTTGGGCTTCCCGGGTAGAGCGTAATGGCCCCGGACACTATGACATCAACAACGTAATTGGTGCCAACGAATGGCAGGAAAATATCGACAACAATGCTTTTACCAATGGCATGGCCAAAACGGCATTGGGCTATGCCACCGATGCGGCAAAAGAATTGGGCCTGACACCGGATCCAGACTGGATGCTGGTAGCGCAAAATATCCCCATCCTGAAATTTGCCGATGGCACTACGAAGGAAAATGCCACGTATGACGGCGTGATCATCAAACAGGCAGACGTAAACTTGTTGGCTTATCCGCTGAAAGTCATTACCGATCCGGTGCAAATAAAAAAGGACTTAGACTACTATGAGCCGCGCATGGCTAAAGATGGCCCGGCCATGGGACACGCGATTCTTACCGTAAGTGCTGCCCGTGCCGGCGATGCCGAAAGAGCACACAGCCTTTGGATACAATGTTACAAGCCCAATGAAGTGCCTCCTTTTGGCGTTTTAGCCGAAACAGCCGGCGGTACGAATCCTTATTTTGCTACCGGTGCCGGCGGCTTTTTGCAAGCCACACTCATGGGGTTTGGCGGATTGGATATCACCCCGCAGGGCGTAGTACAATTAAAAACAAAATTGCCTAAAACCTGGAAAAGCATAACTATCACCGGAATTGGCGTAGAGAAAAAGACATTTATGGTAAAGTAAGTCCGCAGCTAAGACAGTCCCACCGTTTGCAGGCTGTTAAAGAGGAACAAGGCTGTTGAAAGAAACAAGGCATACTGCCACATGGGCCGCTGATCGTTGATTGGCGGCCCTGTTGTATGCATGAGTAGTTATGAGTTATTAATAATGAGTTACACAACTGCTTGATTGGGTAATTTTTGCTTTTTTGCTTGTCATTTTATAATTGACATCATTTCTAAGGTAACAACAATTATTATTAGCAACCATTTTATGGGCATAGTTGGTCAAAAAAATTTAATGAAAATAGTTGGTCAAAAAAAATATTTAAATATGATTTAATATGATATTTTAACGGATTTAGCCTGTAATTAAATTAACTAAACAATTGTAAATCAATTATTTAGTTAGAAAAACACCAAAAAAATAAAAATAACCACTGTGAAAATTATAGACTGACTGTCTCAAAGATAATTTACATTTTCTATCTACCTTTGAAGGGTATTACATCATTAATTATTTCTTTTTATCCTGCCTTCACTATGATTGCTATCTCTGCTTCACCAGAAAGCAAACCGTTTTTTATGATGACACTGGTGAGCATCGTCGCCGTTCCAGCCATGATGATTACCTTTACCATTATGATTTTTTATTGGGTCTTTCAGAAAATAAATGATTTTTATTTTCGGACAAAACCACGTACAATTCAGGTGCCAATTAATCCGATTACCGCCAACATTCGGCCGGTTACGCCATTGTCAGCGCGGTGAGAAAAATAGTTTACCCGATTTTGGACAGTGCAAAACGAAGATACTTCCGTTTGAAGAAGAGGAATACCCTGCTCAAGTAGTTGGTGCTGATTGGCCTTTTTCATATCCACAAAAAATTTGTTGCGAGCAGCATCAAAACGTTTGAGTTTTTCTGAAAAGACATCAGCCACTTCACTCCCCACTTCAAAAGAACATTCCTCTATGCAGGTACCGATATAGGCATAACAGTCTGCCCCATTGGTGCCATACAACGACTGCATTTTCTGAATCGTTTTGGAGATGATTCTGGCAGCGGTACCCTTCCAGCCGGCATGTATGGCTGCTAAGGCGTTATTTTTTTTGTCAAATACCAAAATGGGGGTACAATCTGCCACAGAAACACTCAATAGCACCCCTGCCTGATTGGTTATTAGTGCATCAAAACCCTCGGCGCCACCCGGGGCTGTCACTACTTGTACCTGATCGCCGTGTACTTGCTTTGACCAGGCCATTTGTTCTGGTTGGAAACCTAAGGCCGTACAAAATCGCAGCCTGTTAGCGGAAACATTTCCTATGGCATCTTCTGTATTTTTACCCAAATTTAAAGAACAGTAGGGTGCGGGGCTAACGCCTCCGTGTCGGGTGCTTTCTGCGGCTATCAGGTGTTGAAATTGCTTGAAAATATTGGGTTTGGTAAACATTGTTTTAGTAGTGAGTATTGAGACAGGAGGCACATCAAACAGGCTATAAATTTAAATCCCAAAAATACGACGACTTAGTGACTTTTTAACGTCTATCTCGAATCTCCATAAAAGGTGCGGGCACGGTACCCCCACTGGCAGGTATGGCGTAACACTCGTTCCGCCGCGTCCGAAAGTGACCGGTAAAGAAGGCACGGTGCCCCCACTGGCAAACATAGCGCAACACAGCGGCGGGAAAACTCAACATTCGGTTTTCTACTTTCCATTCGTTGATAAAAAATGATCGATAAAATCTCCATTTTTTATCTTTTTTATTTTATCTGCCAAAATAATTAGCCTGCTCAAATTTATATAATTTTTATACCTTTGCTTTCCCAAATCAACAAATCAACAAATCAACAAATCAACAAATCAACAAAATATGATTCTTGCTGGAAAAAAAGGTATTATATTTGGTGCCCTCGACAACCAAAGTATTGCGTGGAAAGTAGCCGAGCGCTGCATTGCAGAAGGCGCACAAATCGTGCTCACCAATGCCCCCGTTGCCATGCGTTTTGGAGAGATCAACACTTTAGCCGAACAATGTAAGGCCCCCGTTATTGCCGCCGATGCCACGTCAATGGAAGACTTAGAGAACCTATTCAGTAAAAGTATGGAACACTTTGGCGGCCCGGTTGATTTTGTGCTGCACTCCATCGGGATGTCCATCAATGTACGCAAAAACAAACCCTACACTGAAATCAACCACGAATGGATGCTCAAAACCTTTGATGTCAGTGCCATTTCTTTCCATAAAATGATGCAGGTCATGTGGAAAATGGGCGCTATCAAAGACTGGGGCAGCATTGTAGCCCTTACGTATATTGCGGCACAACGCGTATTCCCCGATTATTCTGAAATGGCTGAATCCAAAGCCCTACTCGAATCATTTGCCCGTAGTTTTGGCTATCACTATGGAACCCATCAAAACGTTCGGGTCAACACCATTTCACAGTCTCCCACCTTGACCACGGCAGGTAAAGGCATCAAAGGTTTTCAGGAATTTTTTGATTATGCCGATAAAATGTCACCCTTGGGCAATGCACCCGCCGAAGCCTGTGCCGATTATTGTGTTGCCCTGTTCAGCGATCTGACACGGTACGTGACCATGCAAAATCTTTATCACGATGGCGGCTTTTCTACTATGGGCATGAATCCGGCCTTGATAGCAATAAAAGATTAACGCATTTTTGCCCGTGCAGAATCACCCATACTCCTCAACAACCCGGATGTTACCGAGCCGCTATGTCGCTCCAAAACTACGCCTTTCGGATCTAAAAACAAAATAGTGGGCAAAGATGTTACTTCGAAAATATCTACCAGAGCGTGGCCGCTTTCCGAGTCGTAATCCGTACGGAAATTGAGAAAATAGGCGTTAAAATAGGTAAAAATGGTCTCTTGTGTAAAGAGTTCTTCTTCCATAATCTTGCAGGGTGTACACCATTCTGCATGAAATTCGACAAACACTGGCAGGTTTTTTTGTTGCGCCGCTTCCAAAACAGGCATTAGCCGGTCGCTTTCCATCCAGGCAATATTTGCCGGATTTTTGATTGGTTGGGGTACATTATCCGCCGGTTTTGTGCTGATGGATGCTTTATGAGCAGGGTCGCAGGCAAAATTAGTCAGACCTGAAAATATCAAACTGCAAAGAATAAATCGGAACATAGGAATGAGGAGAGAGGAGAGAGGAGAGATAAGAGAGGAGAGGATTTTGATGTGCATCCTTATTAATTGCAAGTTACTGGATATCTACTTACAATAAACTTGTTGGGGCGGGAGGCTGCATGGCCCCAAAAATGGTCTTTTTTCGGCATCCTTCATAAGTAGTTGACACTTTTATTTTCGACAAATAAAAATAAATTAAAATAAAGCATTGATAATCAAGTACTTATTAGGGTAATTTAAAATAATTGCACAAAGAAAGTGTCAACTACTTTTCACGCAAAATGAAGGATGCCCTTTTTTCTCTGCTTTTCGTTTGTTTTGGAACACATAACACCCGCTATGCGACCCAAAACAAGTCTCCATCATAAAAAACCTATTTTTGGCCTCAGGCACTCCCCTTCACAACAATTCTTAGACCATCATTCTTAGACATTTTTTTCTGTAAATAAACTAATGGAGGAGTAGGGTATATATTTTTTGCAAAAAATATATACCCTACCCTTCCATTAGTTTATTCCCGTGTTACTTTTTCTCCAGAGCAAAAGCCCGCCAATCACTCCAATTAAAAACAAAATAACGGAAATAATTTCGGCTTGCGTCATGGTAAAACCAAATATATCATGCGTAACGTTCACGCGAATTTTTTCGATAACAAAACGCTCTACAGCAATCAACATTAGGTAAACACAAAATAGCATACCCGAAATACGAAGGCGATCCCGAAGGAGGTACAGTAGACCAAATACGCCCAACATCATCAAAATTTCGTAAAATGGCGTTGGAAATACCGGTTCCGACAATTGCATACAATAATTCCAATGGCAGCCAGTTATCGGTTCACTGAGCACCGGGTCGGTATGGGTTGTATTTAATACATGGTGCGGATAGCGATATGCCCACATCCAATCGGGTAGAAAAGACATCCATCCTGGTTTGGGGGCACTGTTTACAATGCCCCAATCACCATCGCCGGAAAGCTGGCAGCCTATCCGGCCCACTCCGTAACCAGCCGCGAGCGCCGGTGATACCGCATCGGCAGTAGGTAAAAACGGAATTTTATGACGATAAATATAGGAAACTACAGCAATAAATCCAAACACTAACCCTCCCAAAAACGCCAAACCGCCACCGGAAGTCAGGGTTCCGACGGGGTCTTTTAAAAAATCATCCCAATTGTCAAAAATATCAAAGAACTTTGCACCCAAAATTCCGCCAACTGCTGCCCAAACGGTGATCTCACTAATTCGGTCGTGGGGCCATATTTTTACTTCATGAACAATAGGTTCCGGTTTGCGTCGGCGCCAGGCTTCCCACCAGGTAAGCCCGCCGAGCAACAAGGCACCGGCTAACCCGGCTAACCATTCCATTTTTTGACTTAAAATAATAGCGGCCGGATCGGTTCGGAATTCTACAAAATGACGACAGGCATACCAACCCTTACCAAAAAGCAATAAACCAGCCAGGGCATTAGCCGCTACTTCACTCCAAGATGCGGGTATACCTTCCGTGATGGTCGTCAATGTGGGCTGATAAAATCCTTTTTGGGCTTTTCGGCGCAATTCTTTAGAAAGCACAACAGCACCCACCAAAAAAGCAATGGCTAAGAAAAAACCAAAGGTTTTAAAAATAGCCATAATATTGTCTGGTTGTGTACCGACAAGGTCGTGAAAAAGGTAAGATAGGTCTGGGTACATATATTGATGGAGATAATAAAAATTGGTTAAATTAGTTAAATTAGTCGCTTGTGCTACTAAGTACATGACCAACAATCTGGTAAAAAGAGTGCAAAGCTACGAACAATCTGTGAAATTAAAACTTTGGAATAAATATTGTATGTTAAAATACTACTTCTACCCCTTCTTGTGGCTCTTGTTTGTCACGGGTCTTTCGGTTATGCCGGGAGTTTCGCTGCCAAAATTTGATTTGTTTTCATCCGATAAATTAGCACATGCTTTTGTTTATTGTGTTATGTGTATTTTGGTACTATATGGATGGCGTGGCATCACTAAAAAAGACCTGAACTGGATCGCAGTCATCGCCATTATAGCTGGCTGTACTGCTTACGGAATACTGATGGAATTTGTCCAGTATGCTTTCGTACCAGGTCGTATGTATGAGTCAGACGACATGATTGCAAATGCCGTAGGTGCCCTTGCAGGAGGGTGGACTAGCAAAGTCAGGCTTCAAAAATGGTTGTCAATTTGGCAAAAAAACGGGTAAAAGGCAGAGGATATAACAAATTTTGGTTAAATATTCAAGGGAACGGATATTTTTTTTTATAAATGTTTGGCAGTATCCAAAGTATGTTCTACATTTGTGCGCCTCTTTTTACACAACTCCTGCAATTACTGCAGGTTGTTAAATAACAAATCAGGGAATCAAGGGTAGACAGCATTATTATTCATCCCTTTATGTTTCGTTTTTTAGATCAAAAAATTTGAATTCTTTCTGAATTTTGGTCTTTTAAACACTACATCATTTTTTTGATTCTTCTGGTAAAAATTATCAGTATGGGCAGGAAAGAAAAGTTTATTTACAACATTCACACACTGACTTACGAAAAAGTCGTCATTCCACTTAAAACCCGGATTTGGCAATTATTTGGTTTCTTCTCAGTTGTTCTCGTAACCTCTTTGGGTTTGATGGCAGTGTTTTATACCATATTCCCTTCTCCACGGGAACAGCAATTATTGGATCAAATATCCATATTGGATAACAAAAACAAACAAATTGCTTCCCAAGTGGATGTCATGAGTAAAGTATTGGCTAATATTCAGGATCGGGATGCCAATGTTCATCGTACCGTTTTTGGTATGAACCCGATAGATCAGGGCATTTGGACGGCTGGCACAGGTAGCCACGATGCACACCCGGAACTCTCCGCATTCAAATATGGCGCAGTCAATTTGAGAGAATCCATTGAAAAGATGGATTTACTCAGCCGACAAATGGTGTTGCAAAGCCGCTCATTGGATACTTTACAGGAATTGGCCAACAACCAACAAAATATGCTGGCCTCCATTCCAAGTGTAAAACCAGTGCGGGAAGATATGATGCAAAAAGCCATGTCCGTAGTCTCGGGTTTTGGCTATCGTATTCACCCCGTATATAAAGTGCGCAAATTTCACGCTGGTATGGATTTTCCGGCCCGCATCGGTACCGCCATTCAATCTACCGGTGATGGCGTAGTCGCAGAAGCTGGTTGGCATCAGGGTTATGGCAACTGTGTGAAAATAAGTCATGGCTACGGCTACGAAACCCTCTACGGCCACATGAACCGCATCACTGTTCGTCAGGGCGAAAAAATTAAAAAAGGACAAAAAATTGGTGAGGTAGGTGATACGGGTCTTTCCACAGCCCCCCACTTACACTATGAAGTCCACCACAAAGGCACACCAATCAATCCAATTAATTTTTGTATGGACAAACTGACTCCTGCGGAATACCAGGAAATGGTAAACGCATCCATTCGAGCCAACCAATCGCTTGATTGAAAAATGCCCAATTCCAAAAAAATTCAAACGCGTTAAATACATCCCTATTCAAATGTAACAAATTAACGCTAATTCAACACTATTAGAAGCCGCTATGAACAAAAATCAGGTAAGACAGTAGGCTTCTTTCCCTTTTTAGCGGGAACATAAACAGCAGTAAAAGGAGGGTGCCGGGTTCGGTATCCTCTTTTTTTATTAACTTTTTGTTTTTTCTAACTTATTGAACAACAACCTGATAGGCGTATTTCCTCTTTTCAAGTTGTATATTAACAAAACGAAATATGCAGAATGGCCTAAAATTTGACAGATTCACTACGAGTTGGCAGCGGAATGTCCGTCGGAACCTTTTTTCACCCCAGCCATTTAATCCTTCTCCGACGCGGCACACCGATTTATCCCTGCGGCTTTTTTCTGCAATGACGCATTTTTTTACCATAGCTTTCCTTGGCCGTTTGCGTATGTTGAGCTGCCTATCCGTGCTGGTGTTTTATGTAGGCCAATGCCAAACGCAGTTGCGCCCGCCTTTTGTAGAAATTACAGAACGCGACACCGTACAGCAATCATTTATTGATGCAGACCAAAATGTTTTTGAAAATGTCGGTTATTTAGAGCCGCTATTCCACAAACTCCATTTGCAACGCACACAAGGGGGGAGAAAAATCAACATCATCCACATCGGTGATTCCCATATTTTAGGGAATTTCCTGACCCGCGAAGTGCGTACACGCCTTCAGGATGCTTTTGGAGATGCTGGCCGGGGATTCATTTTTCCGTATAAATTGGCCAATTCCAATGGCCCGCGCGATTATTTAGTGAGTGCCGAGGGCCGTTGGGAAGGGGACAACTGCAATCGGAATATAGCAGCACAAACACCCGTCGGAGTAGCGGGCTTTCAATTGGAAACGACAAATTTGAAATCAGAAATAACGTTCAGACTGCGCGATACAGCCTCCTCTGAAACACAACTTTTTACCAAAGTCACGATTTTTCAGCGGAAAGTTGAATCACAATTTGATTTGGAAATTCGGGATGATATTAGTAATCAGGCAGCACAATTAGTTATAGAAGGCGATTATTCACGTTCTTATTATTTCGACCGACCCGTGGGTCAGGTTACCATTCGCCCAAAACGCGCAAATTCCGCTCAGAAAAAACTTACTTTGGACGGCATTTCTTTAGAAAATGAGTACGCAGGAGTGCTTTATCATTCCATTGGTGTGAATGGTGCTACTTTTGAAGATTATTCCCGGGCAAAAAACTTTGCTAAAGAAGCTGCCGATCTCTATCCCGATTTGGTCATCCTGTCATTCGGCACCAACGAAGCACAAGGCAACACAGGGCGCGCTGCCATGCGTCGCACCATAGAAACCTTTACAGCCCAAATAAAGGAACAATCCCCCACTTCGCTGATTTTGCTCACTACACCTGCCGATTCGTACTTGCGCGGCAAGGGATTTAACCCACACATGGCCGAAATATCAGATGTCATCCGTAAATATGCCCGCGATAAAGGTTATGCGCTTTGGGATTTGTACAATATGTCTGGCGGAGAAAATTCCGCTCAGTCCTGGAAATCACGCGGATTAATGTCGCAGGACTCCGTGCATTACTCAAAAGCCGGTTATGCCACACAAGGCAAATTGCTGTACCAATCCATTATAAAAGGATACAACCAGTATGTAATGGGTAAACAGTAGTTAAATTTTATTAAGAGCTGGTTAAACCGAAGTTAATAAAAAGTGCCATTGTAGCAGCAATTTGATTATAATATGTTCATAAAGAATAAGTTAGTTTTCATTAAGTAAATATTGTTAAAGTTTACGGGCAACTATTTATGACAAGTTTGCGTCAAAATGTTATAAAACTCCGTATTTTTGACCCAATTTTAGGAAACAACCATTCGATCACCATTCATTCAATCATGTTAAAATCCATGTTAAAAAAATTCATTGCTGCTTCATTTTTTGCTTTTTCCCTCCTCACCACCGTGTCCGCCCAGCGTATTGCTTATGTGGATGTCACCGCCGTTTTGGAGAGCCTGCCCGATTATCAGAAGGCCCAGGAGCAATTAGACAAAGTGGCCACTCAATGGCGTCAGGAAATTGCACTGGAGCAGGATAAAGTAAAGGGAATGTACAGCAAATATCAGGCAGAACAAGTACTGCTGAGCGAAGAGATGAAAAAACAAAGAGAAGAAGAAATTATGAATAAAGAAAAGGAAGTACGCGAAACGCAGCGCACCAAATTTGGCCCTGAAGGCGCTTTATTCAAAAAACGTGAAGAATTAGTAAAACCCATTCAGGATAAAGTGTACGCCATTATTGAAAAATTTGCGCAGGATAAAGGTTTTGAATACATCTTCGACAAAGGTAGTGCTTCCGGTATGCTGTACGCCGATAAACGCAATGATAAAACCGAAGATATAAAAAATTTACTAAAAAAAGGTTAATATCAGCAAAATTTATCGAATTTTGCGCCCGTTTTTAATCAAAACACAAAACTACACATCGTAATAATGAAGAAGACACTCACACTCACACTCGGATTGCTGCTGATGGCAGCAACTGCCGGTTACGCACAAAAATTTGGCTACTGCAACTCCTCTGAGTTGCTCACGCAAATGCCGGAGGTGAAAGCCGCTGACAGCGAGTTAAAAGATTTTCAAACACAACTGACCAAAAAAGGGCAGGATATGCAAAAAGCTTTACAGGAAAAAGCACAGGCACTTCAGCTCAAACAGGAACGCGGCGAAATTGCCCCGAAAGACTTAGAGGCGCAAACTGCCAAACTCAAAAAAGATGAAGAATTTCTCGGAAAATATGAGCAGGAAGTGTATCAAAAACTTACTGAAAAACGCGAATTGCTCTTCAAACCTTTGTTGGATAAAGTGAATGAAGCTATGAAGTCCGTTGCCATCGAGCAAAGCCTTTCCTTAGTTTTTGATTCCGGCAGCCAGATTCTGCTCTATGCAGATGAATCGCTGAATGTAACCAAATTGGTAAAAACCAAATTGGGTATGGCGAATTAAACTAGCGCGATATTAGTTGATATTATGATATCAACTAATATCGGTTTGGTGCTTATTAGCGCATGGCGTATGAATAATTCTTAAGATTATCCGTGCGCCATGCGCCGTTTTTTCCTTTCGATTGCTTAATTTTGTTCATCCCTCTGGCCTCTCCGTTGGGGAAACTGTTGACTGCACGCCGACTTCTTCGTATGCACATTTTCGAAACCGTCGAATTATTACAAAAACACCTCTCTACCCTGCGTGCCGACGGTCATACTATTGGCTTTGCTCCCACCATGGGCGCGCTACACGAAGGGCATTTGGCATTAATTAAAATGGCGAACGCCGCCGGGCACAAAGCGGTTGCCAGTATTTTTGTTAATCCCACACAATTCAACGACCCCAAAGATTTAGAAAAATACCCGCGAATGCCCGAGCGCGATGCCGAATTACTAAAGGATGCTGGTTGCGAAGTGCTGTTTATGCCCCCGGTACAAGAGGTTTATCCGCCGGGTAAAGACCTGACCATTCAACTTGATTTTGGTACGTTGGCACAGGTGATGGAAGGGCGTTTCCGGCCCGGCCATTTTAGCGGTATGGCAACTGTAGTCCATCGGTTATTGGATATTGTACACCCTGATGCGTTGTTTATGGGGCAAAAAGATTATCAACAATTGAGCATTGTTCGTGATATGTTGCGTCAGATACCATCGCTGATACAATTGGTCATGTGTCCCACTCTGCGTGAACCCGATGGATTGGCTATGTCCAGTCGTAATATGCGCCTTACCCCTGCAATGCGCGCCAATGCTCCGGTTATTTATGAAACACTGTTATCTTCCCAAAAAGCATTTAAAACGCGACTGGCAAATTTTGTGGAAAAAGAGGCATTAGATCAGCTTGCTGCCGCCGGGCTTCGGCCCGAATATTTTGAAATTGTAGATGGTGTTACCTTACAGCCGGTTCACCATTATGCTGATGCCCCATTGATCGTAGCCTGCACAGCGGCTTTTGCCGGCGAGATTCGGCTGATCGATAATTTAGTATTGAAGGGGTAATTCGTTTCGTACCTGAAGAAGCATTTTCAATTGCGTACTTGGAAGCCGCATGGCTCGAAAGCGATTAAAAAAACGCCCGGCCACCTCCACATACTTTTCTGTAAAATAGCCCAATAGGATAGAAACCGGAATGAGTGCCGCCGCCCACCAGCTGCTGTGTAGCCAGTATTTTCCCGTTCGGTATAAGAGCCACCAAATGCCTGAAAAAGTAAAAATGCCGACTAAAATCTTGACATTGGAGTCGTAGCCCACGTATAATTTCAGTTTTCGGGCCAAGGCTGCCGGCAAATAGCAAGGCAGGAACCAAAACAGCCATCCTACCCCAAACACCGGGAAAAATACGGCTAAAAACAAAGCATTCAGGATATTTTGAAGCATTACGCCGGAATGAGTAGCCTCGACTACACTGCGGTCGGTTACCCCTGCTTCCGCTAAATAGCCAAAATAATCGGCAGTTTGATCACACAATGCGTCATCTTGAAGGAGGGTGTCGCTCCAGGATTGACTCCGCTCAAACGACGCTTGTAACGGCAGCGGGGCGCTGACATCATACAGTTTTTCCAACCTTGTCAAAAATGCCTCCTCTGCCTCGTTGCGGGTGTGAATACAGCGTGCTTTTACCCGCTCCTCCAACACTTCCATCAGGGTATTTACTGCTTTATTGCGGTTATTGTGCCAATTTTCTGCAAAATCTTTTACCAAAATAGGCTGCCCAAATTGTATCACCATGTTGCTCCGAAATTTTTCGGGCGCGTAGTAGGTCACGCCAACCGGCACAATTTTCAGGCCCAATTCAAAATCATGTCTCACTTCCGTATTAAAAGCAATTCGGGCAGTGCCGTTTTTGAATGACCGCACGCGGCGTTCCATCCAACTGTTACCTTCGGGGGCAATATAGAGCGCGCCGCCCTTTTCCAAATGTTGAAAAGATTGTTCGAATGCGGCATCGTTGTTGCGGTTTTCTCCACTCAAAACGTCTTCACGGCGTTTGATAGGAATGCAATAGAGGCGCGAGAGCAGCCAATTACTCACAGGATGTTTAAACAGGCTGTAGTTGGCCAAAAAAAACAAAACGCGCGGGACGTGAATCCCGGCATTCAGGGGATCCATTAAGGTACTCGGGTGGTTGGAGACTATTATAAAAGGAGCGTCGTTCAAACGGGCGTGTTCACGCCCCATAACTACCCGTTTTCTGTAATAAATGTGTATACACAACCAAGATAAGCCTTTCAGTATCTGGTAAATAAACCACAATATTGGGTGGACGCGAAAACGTTTTTTCATATAGCCAAAACTTCCACACCTGACAGGTGTTCAATGGAATATTCCAAAAATCCCGGAATGATGGTATCAAAAGTATGCTGAATTTTATGTGGATTGGAAAGGTCTCGGATCATGCGTTCATAACGCGCTGTGCCGTGTTCGTCCACGATAGATTGGCGGCGGGCATCCTCCATAAAATAAGTAAGCAGGCCATTAGGATCAGCCTCGGGATGAAACTGGGTACCAATCATGGCATCGCTAAACCTTACCGCCATGAGCGCCCGCTCATAATGAACGTGGGGGCGCAATTTTTCAAGGCACAGGATATGTGCTCCCATTTTTTTGAATTGCTCGTGTCTGGGCGAAATAACCTGATACCGACGGAAGTCCGCTATATAAAACGGGTCCGCCAAGTTTTCAAACAGAATCTCTTGTTTGCCCCAAAATGTTTTGTGTACCGTATAAGTTCCAAAAGACATTTTAAAACGCTGCGTGATTTCGCCCAATCCGAAATGGTGGCAGGCCATTTGGAAAGAATGGCAAATAAAAAAGCAATATTTTTTTTCTTCCGGTGACAGGTGTGCGGCATTCCAATCCCACAATTCCTGCATCAAATTGAAAAAACGCTCAAACCAGGGGCCATCGTTTAGCAGTGGGTCTCCCGGGCCGCCGGAAAACAAATAAATATCGTAGGAAAGGTCAGGGAGTTCGTTTTTGGCCCGAACATCAAAATGGTCGAAGGTCATCGAATGCGCATGGTTACCCAAAATATTTTTCAACATTGGGATACCGCGATTCGGTTCACCATGGTACATATCTACAAGTGCAGCGCGGAACATAAAAGTGGTTAAATGAAAAAAATTACTAAAATAGTAGACAAGCGGTACTAATTATAATAGAGTAAGTGTCCGGGACCCGTATAAAAAGACAACGGACACTAAGCGTTAACATGTATTTGTTTTACGCCCGGTGTCCGTGTGTCCTCATCTTTCACCTTTAAAATTATTACTTTATGCTTATGCAAAGGTATACTTTTTTGATGATACGGTGGTTATATTTTTTAAAAAAAAATTTGATCCGCAGATTCTGGCTCAGTAGGCGCAGATGACAGTCTTTCAAATGATTGTTTACTGTGGGTGGTTGCTTTCACCGTAGCACCACAAATTTAAAAGTAATACTATTGCTGCCTGCGGAGAGAAAACCATAATAATCTATTCCGTCTGGTGCCCCCTACAGTGAAATGCTCGCCATTTCAGCATCGGTACTCTCCCTAAGCATTCTTTAGCATTTCCGCCAGCGCTGCGGCCCATTCCGGCTGATCGTTGAGGCTTTCCACCAAATCTAACTGCTCGCCGCCCCATTTAATAAAATCGGTGCGATATTCTTCTTTTATTTCTATGATGGTTTCCAAACAATCGGCTGTGAAAGCCGGGCAAAACACGAGGATTCGTTTAACGCCTTTATTTTTAGCCAAATCTTCCAATACCCGGACGGTATATGGCTGTCGCCAGGGGTCCCGGCCCAACCGCGATTGAAAACACACCGTATATCGTTCGGATTTCAGCCCGAGTTCTGCGGCCAATGCCCTCGTGGTAGCGTAGCATTGTGCTGAATAACAGAACTGATTCGTGGTGGTCAGTGTCTGGCAACAATCTGCTTTTTGCAGGCAATGGCCAAATGCGTCGGCTTTTCGCAGTTGGCGTTCCGGCAGACCGTGGTAGCTGAACAAAATGTGGTCGTAGTCGTTCAGGTCATAATTCCGTCGGGCATTTTCTGCAAACAACCGGATCATGGGTTCCCAAGTACCATAAGAGCTTATCATGCGCACGTCCGGTATGATTTGCTGCCGGGAGAGTAACCGCATGACTTCCTCGTGTACGGAGCCGGTAGAGGCGCTTGCGTATTGCGGAAACAGCGGGAAAACGACAATTTTCCCGACTTTATCCGCCATCATTCGTTCAATAGCCCCCGCAATGGAAGGCGACTGGTAGCGCATGGCCAATTCTACGCGGTACTGATCCCCTAAGAGTGTACTCAATTGTGCCACCAATTGTTGCCCGTAATATTTTAAGGGAGACCCTTTATCTGTCCACAATTCTTTATAGGACTTTGAGGACGGGCCGGAGCGAAAGGGCGCAATAATGGCTCTTACCAAAAGATTTCTGGAAATAGCATTGATGTCAATCACCCGTGGGTCAAGCAGAAATTCTTTCAGATAGCGATAAACAGCACTACGAGAGGGTTCGTCGGGGGTTCCCAGATTGACGATGAGGATGCCGGTTTTGGGCGATACAGATGAAAGGTTGTGCACGAAATAGGGTAGTTAATGCCCATCAAAACAGTCCACAGTTAAAACAGTTCACAGTCCGCGTGTCACAAATCAACAAATCAACAAAAATCATTGCTGCTCATAAGGAATCCTCGCTATAATAGATCGGCCGAGGGTCACTTCATCGGCGTATTCCAATTCTCCGCCAAATGCCACCCCCCTCGCAATAGCACTGACGGTAATGCCCAGCGGCTGCAATTTTTGGGCAAGGTAGTACATGGTTGTTTCTCCTTCGATGGTGGGGCTAATGGCCATAATGATTTCTTTGATCTCCTGTTTTTTTACACGTTCCAATAGTGCTTCTATGTTCAAATCGCCGGGGCCAATACCTTCAATGGGAGAAATAACGCCGCCCAGCAGGTGGTATTGCCCGCGAAATTGATGGGTTTCTTCTATGGCCATTAAATCGCGCACCCCTTCCACTACGCACACGGTGGTGCGATCCCGGCGGGCATCCGTACAAATAGAACACCATTCGCTGTCCGACAAATTGTAGCAATCGCGGCAGATGCGAATGTTTTCGCGCAGGGTACCCAACGCATTTGTGAATTGTTCTGTAACGGATTTATCCTGATGAATCAGGTGTAAGGTCAGTCGCAAGGCTGTTTTCCGCCCGATGCCGGGCAGTGAAGCAAAGGCTTCAACGCCTTTTTCAATTAATTTAGAGGACAGATTCAACGGTGTGGATAGTTGATTGAATTAAGGGACAAAGATAGGGTAAGTATAACAAATTTTGGCCCAATACCCATAAAAAAAGCGGCATGCCATTGCACGCCGCTACAAAACCCATTCTATCGTATGAAGCAAAACTGTTAACTAACCAAGGTTGGGGTGTCAATTAATAATATATTGACAACTGATATACTGTTAAGTAGGTGACTAAAAATAATCGCGATTTTGCTTTGGAGCAAATAATCGCTTTTCAATACCTCGTTCCTAAGGTTATTTATTCTCCATTACTTAATTATTTTATACTCAATTGTTTGCAGAATTTCCGACTAAGTAGGCAAATAGAAATAATCGTAGTTTTAATTTCATTAATTACCTTATTATCAAGGGTTTGTGAGACTGTGAACTGTGGACTATTGACTGCGGGCTACTTATTAACGGTTGACTACTTAAAGCATTTAAATCGCGAAAGAGTATTTTTTTTCGATTAAAATACAGCAAATTAGAGCGTTTCAACTGGTTCAGAACGGCGGTAACCATTTGCCGGCTGGTGCCGGTGAGGTCTGCAATATCCTGGTGGGTCATATTGTGTTTTACCAAAGTCTCTAAACCGATTGGTTTTCCTTGTTCTGTACCCATTCGTTGAAGATAATTTACAATCCTGCTGCGCGAATCTTTTAATACTACGTCTTCCAACTGGTTTTCTGTGTGTCGGAGGCGTTCTCCCAACAAATATAAGAGCGATTGAGCAAAAGCAAAATTACACTGCATGGTTGCTAACACTGCGGCGGTCTTCATTTCCAACACCTCTGTTCCTTCTTCCATAGCGTAGGCAAAATCCCTGCGTTGCGGCACACCCGTTAGGCAGGACTCCCCAAATAAGTTGCCAGGATGTACTACATATTTTATGATGTCTTTTTTTTCGGCATGAATAGCTACTTTTACAGAACCTTTCAGCAGAAAATAAACAGATGCTGCTGTTTCGGCGGATTGGTAAATGATGGAGTGTCGTGAAAATTTTTTAACACTTGCACTTTGCTGAAGGAGCATTTTCTCTTCATTGGATAGCACGATAAACAAAGGAGAATGTTCCGGTATGGCAAATGCATTATTTTTTTGCGTATTCATAAGCAGCAAAGGTAATCTATGATAATAAGACAATGACAGCATTGATATCCCCTATTAGGTTGGCATTTTTTTTGAAAATTATTTTTTGCGTGTTTTTATCAGGCCGGATTTGCTGCCTGGACAGGATTTTAAGGGCGCCGGCGTAGATTAAGTGTGTTCCGCGACATCGTCGGGCGTAGACAATCCGACGTGCAGTGGCAAATATTATTTTGTTTTTAGGGCTTAAATTTGGGCATTTCCGAATCTTTATAAAATTTTCAAGATTTATTAACAAATATTTATGCTACAAATGTTTGCATTCTACGTCAAAAAGCTGTACTTTTGCGGCCTTTTTCAAAATCAGTGTATTACTTGCATTGATGCCGAAAAATTTACATCAGTGTATTTATTGAAATGTCAATGTGAAAGCCCATGCAGCATTAAAAATCTTCCTGCGTCTTTTATGAACACATTTAGTACATTTTTTATTAGCACATTACTACTATATATTATGCGCAACATTCGTAACATCGCCATTATTGCCCACGTTGACCACGGTAAGACCACTTTAGTTGACAAAATGATTCACGCCTCCAAATTGTTTAAAGAACACGAGGTGACGGGTGATCTCATTATGGACAGCAACGATCTTGAGCGGGAACGCGGTATCACCATTTTGGCAAAAAACGTTGCCATCCAATATGAAGATACCAAAATTAACGTGATTGATACACCGGGCCACGCCGACTTTGGCGGTGAGGTAGAACGGGTACTGAACATGGCTGACGGGGTATTATTATTGGTAGATGCCTTTGAAGGGCCTATGCCTCAAACACGGTTTGTTTTACAGAAAGCCCTTGAAATGGGAAAAAAGGCTATCGTGGTGATCAATAAGGTAGATAAACCCAATTGTAACCCGGACTGGGCGCACGAGCAGGTATTTGACCTCATGTGTTCGTTGGATGCAACGGAAGAGCAATTGGACTTCCCGGTAGTATTCGGATCCGCCAAACAGGGATGGATGAGCCACGATTGGAAAAATCAAACAGAGGATATTACGGTGCTGCTGCAAGACATTATAAAATACATACCGGAACCACAGATTTCGGAAGGTACTTTACAGATGTTGGTCACTTCATTAGATTACTCCAATTATATCGGTCGTATTGCAGTAGGTCGCCTGCTGCGCGGCAAATTAATGCCCAACCAACCAGTATCGTTGGTCAAGAAAGACGGCACCGTCCAAAAGCACCGCGTCAAGCAGTTGTTTGTTTTTGATGGTCTTGCCAAAAAAGAAAGCGCAGAAGTGCTTGCCGGTGATATCTGTGCAGTGGTTGGGGTTGATGGTTTTGAAATTGGTGACACAATTGCTGATTATGAAAACCCGGAGGCTTTAGCCCCGATTTCTATTGATGAGCCTACCATGAGTATGCTTTTCACCATTAATGATTCTCCATTTTTTGGTCAGGAAGGCAAGTTTGTGACCAGCCGCCACGTGCGGGAGCGTTTGGAGAAAGAATTGGAAAAAAATCTTGCCATGCGGATGGAAGAAACCAACAGCGCTGATTCGTTTATGGTTTTTGGTCGTGGGGTACTACATCTCTCTATCCTGATTGAAACGATGCGCAGAGAGGGATATGAAATGCAGATCGGGCAACCAAAGGTAATTATCAAAGAAATTGATAAGGTGAAATGCGAGCCGATAGAAGAACTGACCATTGACGTGCCGGAAGTTTCCAGCGGAAAATGTATTGAATTTGTCACCCGCAGAAAAGGCGTAATGAAGAGTATGGAACCAAAAAACGATCGTTTTTTGCTTCGTTTTGAAATTCCTTCACGCGGGATCATCGGTTTGCGCTCCAATATCCTGACTGCTACACAAGGAGAAGCGATTATGACGCACCGTTTCCTCGGCTATGAAGCCTGGAGGGGAGACATATCGGGCCGCCAAAATGGTTCGTTGATTGTGATGGAAACCGGCACTGCCATTGCGTATTCATTGGATAATCTGCAAGATCGCGGTGTTTTCTTTATTGAACCCGGCGAAGAAATATATGAAGGTCAGGTAGTTGGGGAAAACAACCGTAATGGTGACCTCGTAGTGAATATCACCAAAACGAAGAAACTGACGAATATGCGCGCTTCGGGTTCTGACGATAAAGCGTCGTTGCCACCCCCGCGCCGATTCTCGCTGGAAGAAGCGCTCGAATACATTCAGGAAGATGAATATGTGGAAGTTACGCCCAAAAATATCCGTCTTCGTAAAGTGTATTTAAAAGATTTTGAGCGCAAAAAATCTCAGAAGGAATTTTCAATGGTATAATTTGGTTTTAATAGGTGATGATTTATTCAAAACTGAAAATAATTGAATAAATCATTGCCAACTTTGATATTTGCACAATAAAAGTATCAGAAAAATGTTCTGCTAAAAACTTTTTGATACTATTTTGTGTTTCGCAACAATTATCTATAGTACGGCAAAATAAGTAAGGTTATGTTTTTACATATTGCCACGACGGCCAATTGTGTGAATTAACACCTTGTATCCTTATTATACGTTACTGTAATTACTTTTGCCCCTTGTATTTTTGATGCTATATGCGGACAAAACTTTCGTTTTTTAATTTTTCTCTTCCCAAAGAACTCATTGCCCAATATCCTGCACCGGAGCGGGATCAAAGCCGTCTGATGGTCATCCATCGTAATACGGGTAAAATTGAGCATAAAATTTTTCGTGACACCCTCGGTTATTTTAATGATGGGGATGTCATGGTATTGAACAATACAAAGGTTTTCCCGGCTCGTTTGTACGGTCAAAAGGAAAAAACAGGTGCCAAAATCGAAGTTTTTTTGTTGCGCGAACTCAATAAGGATGCTCGACTTTGGGATGTATTGGTTGATCCGGCCCGGAAAATAAGGGTAGGTAACAAATTGTATTTCTTAGACGAAAAAGGACGCGATGCGTTAGTAGCCGAAGTAGTGGATAATACCACCTCTCGCGGTCGCACCATTCGTTTTCTTTTTGATGGAATGGAAGAAGATTTCCGTTCCGAATTGATGCGTTTGGGCAATGTTCCGCTCCCAAAATATATTGAAAGGCCACCAGAACCGATGGACAATGAACGTTTCCAAACGATCTTTGCCAAAGAAATCGGAGCAGTGGCAGCCCCTACTGCTGGTTTACATTTTAGCCGTGAACTCATGAAACGCCTTGAATTGAAGGGTGTGAATTTTGCCGAAATGACCCTGCATATTGGACTTGGAACCTTCCGCACCATTGATGTGGAAGACCTGTCTAAACATAAAATGGAAGCCGAATATTTTAAAATTGACGAAAAGGCTGCCGAAATTACCAATAAAGCGCTTCAAAGCGGGAAAAAAGTGTGTGCCGTAGGTACTACGGTGATCAGGGCAATGGAGACTTCTGTTTCAGCCGATCAAATGCTAAAGCCGGTAGAAGGATGGACCAATAAATTCATTTATCCACCGTATGATTTCAATATCCCAAATTGCTTAATCACTAATTTCCATTTGCCTAAATCCAGCCTGTTGATTATGGTAGCTGCTTTTGGCGGGTTTGATTTAGTAATGGAAGCTTATAAAGAAGCGATAAAAGAAGAGTATCGCTTTTTTAGTTATGGTGATGCTATGTTGATTCTTTAGTTGTAATAAAAAATATTTTTGGGCTATTTGCCGTTCTACCATTTTCATTTTAAAAACAAACCATTTCCAAAACAAACAAATACCACTCTTATGTTCTGGACTCTCGAATTAGCCTCCCATTTAGAAGAGGCACCCTGGCCCGCCACCAAAGACGAATTGATAGACTACGCCATCCGTTCCGGTTCTCAAGCCGAAGTAATAGATAATCTGGAAGAACTGGAAGATGACGGGGAAATATATGAAGGAATTGAAGATATATGGCCTGATTACCCCAGCCACAGTGATTTCTTTTTCAATGAGGATGAATATTAGGAGTAATGAGTAATTGAGGAATTGGAGAATTGAGGAATTGATGTTCACCTTGTTATACAGTGCCGGAACAGCCCTGGTTGTTCCGGCACTGCTTTTTAAGTGGATACACGTCGGGCGTGAAAGACCCGCACCTACGTTATGACAAACTTTGATATAACCTCAAATACGCTACTTCCCTGCAATCCATGTCCTAAGCCTTTTGTTTTGAAAAATTGAGAGCCTCTCCAGTTCTTATGTATCCGTTCGGCCCCGGCTAAAGGTATTGTTTTGTCGCCTTCATCGTGGATAATCAGACAAGGGGTTTCTATCGCTTTTGCCATCTCCTCCGTGGAATAATACGAGAGTGGGTGTCCAAAACTATGACGAATGTAAACATCCATGGCTTTTGCAACTCGGGGTGCATAACCGATAAAATCTGCATACTGATCTAAGATATAGGCTAAACTATGGGGTACTCCCATCAAGATAATTTTTTTCAGACGATTGGGATGCTGGTTAGCAAAAAAAGTTAAGGCCATGCCTCCGGCGGAATGCCCTATGGCTACATCTATCTGGATTTGTTCCGCCAAATTCTGGATGAATTGGGAATAAACAACAGCACTAAATACTTTTCCTCCGGAATCTCCGTGTGCAGGAGCATCTAAAGCCACCACCTGACACCCCTTCTGCCGGAGGTGTCGCACCAAATTACGCCATCGAGCAGAGTTGCTTTCCCATCCGTGGGCTAACAAAACCGTTGGGCCGTCATGGGTACCACCTGTCCGTTCCCATACATAATATCGCACCCGCAATCCGTCGGACTGTACTGATCTCCATGCTGCTGTTTCCAAAAAAGTTCGATCTTTAGGGAGCAGTTTGCCTTTTCGAGGCTTGGCAAATAACTGGAGTGCCATGTGCCCCGCATTCTTTTGGGATAAAAGAGCGAAGGTGTTGAAAAAATGGCGGACGCAGAAAAAGATCAGGGGATGCATGATGGTTGAGGGGTTTAGATCACAAGTTTTCCTTAAAGAATCGTTCAATTTTTTCAAACAAATGTAACCTATCCTTTCCTGCCACATTGTGCAGGTGTTCAGGATATACAAAAGAATCAATTTGTTTGCCTTTGCGCACGCACTCCCGGATGTAGCGTAAAGAGTGCTGCCAAAGTACCACATCGTCGGAAGAACCATGAATCATCAACAGACGCCCGCTTAGCCGGTCAATGTACTTGAAAAGACTGTTCTTGTCATAGCCGTCCGGGTTTTCCTGTGGCGTATCCATATAACGCTCGGTGTACATGATTTCATACATCCGCCAGTCAATGACCGGACCTCCTGCCACGCCACATTTGAAGGCACTGCGTCCTTCGGGGCGACTCATCAGGGAGGTAGTCATAAAACCACCATAACTCCAGCCATAAACACCAATACGGGTGCTGTCAATATACACTTGATTGCATAGATAATCCACACCAGTCATCTGGTCTGCTATTTCTAAGGTTCCCAATTGACGATGTACTGCGCTTTCAAAAGCAAAGCCCCGGTTTGCAGCGCCACTCCCGTCTACCGAAAAAACAACAAAACCTTCCTGTGCCAAACGATGCATCCAAACATCGGCACCACCCAACCAGGAATTGGTGACCAATTGAACGTGAGGCCCGTTATACACGTATAAAATGGCCGGGTATTTTTTGTTGCTGCTAAAATCAGGGGGTAACACAATGCGCGCATTGAGCGGAAAGCCCCCAGGCGAGGTCAGCGTAAGCAATCTTGTAAGGCCCAATGAATATTCCTCAAGTGGATTTCTTGCCCCATAAATAATTTGCTGTTTATCGGGTCTTGCTACCGGTTGCACATAGATAAAACGCGGAGTAGCCAAATTGGAAAACACATCTAATATCCATTCACCAGTGGAGTTTATTAATGCTTGATGTGTGCCTTCTTCCTGACTCAACCGGCTGACAACTCCCGTTTTCAAATCAGCGGCATAAACGTAACGATTCAACCCCGTTTCATCGGCTATTTGGTAAAAACATTGGAAGCCATCGGTGGAAAAACCATAAAAATTGGTAACTGGTGTTGGGCCTGCGCTGATTTTACGCAACATTTTTCCGGTCAAATCACACAAATACAAGTGGTTATAACCTTCTTTTTCGCTTTGCCAAATAAATTGCTCACTACTACCCGGCACGAAAGCCGCAGGTTTTTCCGGTTCTACCCATTTTTCATTGGTCTCTTCTAACAAGGTTTTTAGAAAAACACCCGTTTCAGCGTCAAATTGTTTTAGCCACAGATGATTCTGTTCCCGATTGACAACTGCCACCAACAGGAATCGCTCATCGGGTGTCCAACTCACATTGGTTAAAAACTGATCCGCAGGGATGCCGGTTTGCAGATAAATAGTTTTTTCGGTTTGTATATCAAATACGCCAATGGTAACGTGGTGACTTTTTGCTCCGGCAAAAGGATAACGAATCATACGCTGTTGCGCAGGCATGGAATCCAATACGTAGATGGGGTACGGCGTAACCATGCTTTCATCCATACGATAAAAGGCTAAATAGCGACCGAAAGGGCTAAAAAAAGTGCCTTTATTGATACCAAATTCGTCGCGGTGTACGCTGGTACCGTACACAATGCCTTCTGCTTCACTGCTGGCAATCACCGTTTCTTTGCCAATGCCGTTCAGGTGCAGCGATTTGTTTAAGGTGTAAGCCACCTGAAAGGTTTTGGGATGTATATCCACGTTTTCCGCTTCGACAGGACAATTGTTTTTCAACATTACCCCTTCTGTAGCTGACCAGGTAAGGATATTTTTTTCGGTGCGAAACCACAGCGTATCGGGGCCGGTCCAAGTAAATGCAGGCAATCCGTCCATTGTAGGGAGGCTCAACTTGACAAGTCCTTCATTGAGGCGGTTAAGCAGGGCAATTGTGTCCGTTTTCAAATCAGGAGCATTGACACGCACTACCTGATTTTTTACAACATGAGTAAATTGAGGGGTCCCGGGAATCCACTGCAATTGACGCAAATTGCCGGGCGCCAGTACCGATCTTCCTTTCAGGATAGCATCGGACATAGTGATTTTAGATTGGGCACAAATGCCGGATACGATAAAAATGCTCCAAAATAAGCAAAAATGACGGCGGGTAGCCTTAAAAAAGGATGTATACATTGCGATATGAATAAAAAAACGGACGCAAAGGTAGATAAAAATTATCCGACTGCCTGATTGTCCGCTGGCTTTACCTGATGGCTTTTTCAAAAAAAGCATCCCGTTCGGCTTTTGTTTTTATTTTTTTTTCGTGCACTACCCGAAATCCGAGAAAGGGAGAATCAGGGTTCCACCATTTGCTTTTTGGGATTTGCGGGTCGCGTGCCTGCCATTTTGGATCACTTTTGAGGCGACGGCCACTTCTAATATCTGTGGAAAAATCTTCAAAAGAGCCTCCGCGAACGGTTCGGGAATGTTTCCTAAGGGGCGGTATCCACGGATTTACGGCGGTAGAATCTAATCGGGTAAAATACAATTCGTCATAAAAATCTAACGTCCATTCGGCTACATTACCGTGCATATCATGCAACCCCCAGGCGTTTGGTTTTTTGGTGCCTGTCTTTTGATAAGCACCTTTACTATTGTCATAAAACCAGGCGTATTCCGCTGCTTTGGAAGGATCATCTCCCCAGGAGAAAGCGGTGGTGGTGCCTGCCCGGCAGGCGTATTCCCATTCTGCTTCGGTGGGTAGCCGGTAAAAATCCCCGGTTTTGTCGGAAAGCCAGGCACAATAGCGCAGCGCTGCCTGTTGGGTCATGGTTGCTGCGGGCAACGCACCTATTTTCCCGCGACCGTAAGTAAAATCGAAATACGGCGGAGACGGGCGCGCAACGGCATCAGCCGAAAAAGAGGGATCGGTGGCCGCCGAATCGCTGTCATTGGCGCGCAATTGAAACAACAGGTACTCGTCCCAGGTTACTTCGCAAACGCCCATCCAAAAGGTATCCAACGTTACCGGGTGTAAGCCTTCATGGGGTTCATGGCCAGCTTCTTCAGCCGGGCTACCCATAGCAAACGTAGCACCTGGCAAGAGGGCCATCTGAAAATTAACGGATGACCCCGGTATGCGTACAGTTTCTTTTAACAATTGGGCCAACAGGTGAGGTGATTGCGCCAACAGCAAAAGCAACACAAGGAGTCCCTGATTTTTTTGTTGTTTTAAATAAGCAAGTGATGCCATTGCGGAGTAGTGTAGTATGAAAATGGAGAATTCTGATATTGAGCGGTATCACCTGATGATGACGGGGTGTGAGATGTCATCTTTTTTGTACCTCAAAAGGTGAGACCTCACAACTCGTCATCATTAGGTGACATCTCGCAGTTGTTCCAAAAAGGCGCGGACAGCGCTAAAGCTAATGGTTTGATGCGCAAAAAAATGTTGTGCCGCCGCCGCCTCTTCCGCAGTAGCACTGAGGTGGTTGAGTATATTGGTCAGGTGCATTTTCATGTGCCCTTTTTGGATACCGGTTGTTACTAAAGAGCGAACCGCTGCAAAATTTTGAGCCAGCCCAACCGATGCCGCAATACACATAAGTTCGGAAGCAGATGGATTACCCAATAATTCGAGGGAGCGCTTGGCTAAGGGATGCAGTGCCGTGAGTCCGCCCACAGTACCCAAGGATAAGGGTACTTCTAATTCAAATCGGAACAAATCACCTTGTATAGTGCAGCGGCTAAGGCTTTTGTATTGCCCGTCTTTTAAGGCAAAGGTGTGGCCGCAAGCCTCCACCGCCCGGAAGTCATTGCCGGTAGCCATTACGACGGCATCAATGCCATTAAATATCCCTTTGTTGTGGGTGGTAGCCCGATAAGGGTCTATTTGAGCGATTCTAACGGCTGTTGCAAACCGGTCAGCCAAGGTACGGGCATCCATTCCTAACTGCAATGCCGGTTGCTCAAAGGATGCGATGGAACATTCTCCCCAGACCAATACCGCACAATCTGGTGTGTAATTGGAGAGAATAGACATGATTATGTCTATATCCCGTTCCGTATCACTCAACTCCGGGAAATCGGTCATCCAATGTTCCAGGCTGTCTGCAAAGCGCTCCAGCACGGAATTTACAAAATTAGCCCCCATACTGTCGCAAGTATTAAAGGAAGCGCGAATTTGATAATAATTAGGTTCTTTTTCCGTGAAATCAAGCAATTCTACGCCTAAAATGCCGCCCCCTCTTTTTTCCATATTGGCCGTCAGGTCAGCACTTTCTTTCAACATCCGCGCTTGAATGAACGGGAATAATTGATGGAGGCGGGCCGGTTGACCAGGCCAGCGAAAATGTACCTGTCCTAATTTTACGACACCCAACACTTTTGCGTGAAATCCACCGCGTTCTGCCCAAAATTTGGCAGCGCTGGAGGCTGCGGCCACTACGCTGCTCTCTTCTATGACCATTGGTACGGTATATTCCCGGCCATTAATCAAAAAATTAGGCGCTACACTATACGGAAGCACGTAGTTGCTGACCACATTTTCAGTAAAACCATCAATCACCTGTTGCACAGCAGGATTGGGGCATTGGAATAAAGAAAAATCATTTGTTGCCTCAACAGGGTTTTTAAAAAATGTAGAAAGCCAAGCTATTTTTTCCTGTTTATTGAGTTTGGAGAAACCGTTGATCATTCAAAATATAGATTATTAGAATATTAAAATTCAACAAAGGTGAGTACATTATTTGATTTAATACATAATAAAAAAAAAATCAAAAAAAATTTGGTAAATTAATGCGGTGCGTTGTACCTTTGCAGCCGCTTTAGAAAAACTAGGGAAATACAAAGGGAGTTTAGCTCAGCTGGTTCAGAGCATCTGCCTTACAAGCAGAGGGTCGGCGGTTCGAACCCGTCAACTCCCACAAAAAAAAGCCTTCCAAAACTGGAGGGCTTTTTGCAATAATAAGGCTATTTAGTGTCTGTCAGCAATTCCTCATTTGGCTTTTTACCCTTCGGCCGTTGTGTAAGTACGAACGCTGACAACACGGATTTGGCAGGTTTTCATTGTTTTTTTACGGATTGCTGTATCATATCCGACTTGATCCGATTTGTTGTGTTTCCAAATGAGAAATTGCTGCTGTTATTTATAAATCAAAGCGAAGTTAAGTTTTAAAAGAATGATTGGTGAAAAAAGCAGTTTTCATTTGATATTGAAGAAACCGCATAGTTTCCCATTAATCCCCCCAATTTTCTTTTTGTAACCGAATAAGGGTATTTTTTTAAAAAAAAACTGGCACTTGAAAATGGTGCTGAATTGAAAATCCTGCAATTACAGGCAGCCTAAAATCAATGCGAGCGGGTCTTGTGTTTTAGCATCGCTGGGGCGGGGGGGGGTAAAGGTCTTGCCAATTACCTTTTGGGTTCTACCCGTTTGTTTTTATCTTTCTGGTTGGAGCCCGACCGATACATGGCATGAGGTTGGAACCTCGCGCCAGCATCGCTCCGCACCAGCCTTCGCGCACATTTCTGGTTTTCTGCATATCTTTATCGTGCCACCGCCAAACGCACCGTAAGAACGCGCCCTGCTGCCAGCAGCCTGACCATATAAATACCGGATGGCCAATTGCCTGTCTGCAACAGATATTGATTGGGGCCTGCTTTTCCCGCCATGCGTGCCGACTCCACCAATCGCCCAGCCGCGTCCAATGCCGATAAGAACATTGGTCCCTCGCCATCCAAGTCAAAAAATACCGCCGTTGGGCCATTAGTGGGATTGGGGCTGATGAATACGCCAGTAGTTTGGGCCGCTTCAGTGCTTCGATCCTGCGCATTTTTGGGGTCATTAAATTGTTCCTGCTGCGGGCAATACAAACGGTAAGGCGGCCGGTTGTCGTGGCGGATGGTCATAGAGTCCACGGCCACATACGCACCGTCGCGATAGGTAACAATGGCCGTGATGAATGTTTCACCGAGGGCGGACATATCCACTCCTTCAAAGCGAGGCACAGAAACCCCAACGTACCGTGGTGCCCATGGATAATTATAAAAAGGGTTGGCATTGAATAGCGGGCCGTAGTGTCCATTGTTGGCACCTCGCAGCACCAAGCGAAACTCCGCCGACCCCGCTTGGACGACTTGGTCATTGGTTTGTATGTTGACCACCTCAATACGTTCATGGTCATTGGTTTTGCAGCCTTCAAAAGGCAATAAAATATTGTAAACCGATAAATGTGGGCGCGGCGTGGTAATGCAAAGGTCGAAATAAAAATAAGGGGGCCAAGTTCGGTGGCCAATACGAAGGTAATACGTTTGCCCCGGAATCAAATCCTCTAATTCGGTGTATTGCGCCTTATAACAGCCTTTGTACGTATGCCAGGCACCGCAACTGTCGCCCGAAAACACCTCCACAAAGGTTTGGTTCAGGGGAATGTTTGGATAAATATTATCTATATAAATGTTGTGTCGGGTGGCAATGGCCGTAAATGAATACAGCACGTCTGGTCCACCGTAACAGAAAATGCCCTGTGAGTAAGTGGCCCCCAAGGTGCTGCCGTGTACCGTTGTCTTACAATTTTCCGCCAATGACACCGCTATTTCTTGAACAAAAGGGCAATCGTCATTGGCGGGCGGCACGGGTGTCAGCACACACAGTTCGAAGCGGTTCCCCGCGTGTACCTGCCCAATCACCCGAATGTAGTAGGTCTCCCCGGGGAGGTTATTGTTGTAGGCGTAAACTGGCTCTCCGTTGTCACTGCATTCCGTCAAAATCAGACTGTCGCAATTCCCCCGATAGACCTCCAAACCCAAGCGATGCTCCCCGTAGTCGTTCGTGGTGTCTTGCAAAACAATAAAATGCGGTGTGTGTGTGGCCGTAAATTTGTACCAAAGCGAAGTGCCCGTCAGGCAAGTGCTGTTCCACCCCGGTGAAAGATTGGCGGTATTGCCGCTGACGGGGTGCGTGCAGTTCAAATCGGGGCTTGTATTCACTTCGATGGCCCCCGAACAAACGCTGTTGACGGGCGGGGGTGGCAGGCTGCGCAGGCAAAGAGAAAAATTGCAGGCCGTATTTTTTAAGTTAAACACCCGCAAATAATACGTTTCTCCTACCGTCAAATGCTCCAAAAACATCGAAATGCGTTGTCCTTTGATATTGCATTGCGCCGAATCCAAGGCCGTGCAAGCCTGGCCTGAATATGCCTGCAAACCAATGGCGATGGTAGTGTCCCCAAAAGGAAAACCCACGATGGCGAGATCGGCCAAATGCGCCGTAGCCGTGGCCGTAAAGCGGTACCACACGTCGTGCGTGGATTCCCCGTAGCAACCGGGGGCCGACTGCGTCGCGCCCAAGGTCGTGCCGGTTTCCACCTGCTCGCAGCGTATTTCTTTGTTTGGGACGATGACGGTAGCCTTCGCGCAATCGTCGTTGGACGGTGGTTCCGGCATTTGCTGCAAACAGACGTTCAGGGCAATCCAATTGTGGCGCGGGGTATATAGGCGCAAATAGTACCGGGTTCCGGCCTTCAGGCCAGCGATAATTTCCGCACCGGAATGATTAACTTCCCAACATTTGCCCAAGGGCTTCAAGGCCCCGCAATCCCCTTCGAACAGTTCCCAACCATGCAGTGCCTCTCGCTGCAACCCAGTGATTTCCGACCACAGACGGACGGCGCTCCCCGGTGACGTGAAACGCAACCATACATCGCTTGCGACCTCGCCGAAACAACCCGGTACGGCAGATGTAGCCCCAAAGGTGTGGATAGCCGTCGGTTGCGCACAGGCGAAACCCGATTGTACGGGCACGGACACGGCCCCTGCGCAGTCGTCGTTGACGGGCCGGGCGGGGCTGCCGATGCAGAGATCAAAGTTTAGCCCGACGGGTGCCGTATCGAATACCCGCAGGTAATAGGTGCCTCCAACTTGTAGGTTGGTCAGCAAATAATTGTTTTTTTGCGGGTAATACGCGCCAAAGGAGGCTGTTTTTGCCAAACTGTCGCAACGTCCTTCATAAACTTCCGCGTACACAGGATAAGGCTCCAGGCTCTGGTGGCGCAAACCGACCCAGTGACTGGCGTGGGTAGCCACAAAGGTGTACCAGACGTCGTCGCCTGATATGGGTTGTGGCGATGTACTGCCTTCCCGAAAAACAGAGGGCGTGGCGTGTTCGGTACTGCCCGAAACCAAGGTGGTGCAAAGCGTATCGGGCGATATACTCAAAGGCGATGCCACCAGGCAGGCATCGTTGGCAGGGGGTGTGGGCGGTGAACCGACCCGTATGTTGAAGGTGTAATCTGGTTGCGAGGCATCGTATTTGGAGAGTTGTAAAAAGTAGGTTTTGCCCGGTGTCAAATCGCCATAAGTCAAGCTGTCTTTTCCCAATAAACCGCCCCGGCAAACGATGGCTTCCAAGTTGCCGCAGTTCCCCCCGTAAAGCCCCGTGGACAAATAGGCTGCTTCCCCATCCTGGCGCAACGCATCCTTGATCCATACTGCGTGCGCCGATTGCGTTGCTACAAAAGCGTACCACACGTCGTTGCTTGCTGCTGCACAAAAGGCAGGTCCGAGCACACTGGGGCTGGCCCCCAGCAAAGTCCCCTTTACAAAAGGCGCGTCGCCCAAATCGGGGGCGATGGGTAGGTCAAAAGCCCCCGCGCAAGTGTCGTTGGCGGGAATAGAGTCGGTCGTAACACAAATATCAAATTCGTGGAACACGGTGTTGACAAAACCGTCCCCTTTGCTCGTGCAGGCGATGTAAAGGTTTTGGCCCGGTGTCAGGTCGGTCAAATGAATGCTGTTGGGGCGGGAATAAGTACCCTTTGCTGTCAATGCCGTACAGCTGTCGCCCCCGTAAAGGGCCACGTCGAAGGTGCCGCCATGCGATCCCGTTACCGCCCTCAAATTGTTGATACGGACATAGTGGCTGGGCGAGGTGGCGACAAAATGGTACCAAACGGCATGGAAAGTGCGGAAATACCAGCTGGAAAGATCAAGTTCACCAATGGTACCCGCAGTGGTAGCCCTCGTACTGACCGTGCAAAGCGCCCCTTGGTTGACTGTCAGTGGCAAAGCGCCCCCGCAGCTTCCGTTGACGGGTGGCGGCGGGAAGGACTTGATACACACATCGAAGGTGTAAGCAGCGGAAGTATCCAGCGAAAATACCCGCAGATAGTACCGCGTTCCTTCAAAAAAACCATCCACCTGTTCCTGTGCAGGCGGCTCAAAATAGCGAATAAAACGCAGGTCGCCGCAGGAATCGCCCAGAAACAATTGATAGCGCAGTTGATTGGGTTTTCCCCACAGCGTTTTGATATTCACCAACTGGAAAAAATGCGTGCTGGCCGTTGTCGTAAACGTATACCACACATCGGGCCGGGCTGGCCACTCATTTGGCACGCTAAGGGTAGCCCCCAAGGTCGTGCCAGGTACTGTCATATCGCAGTGCAAGTCTTGATTGACAGGGATGCTATCGGGGTTTGAGCAAAGATCATTGGCAGGCGGCGGCGGTACCGCAGCCACGCAAATTTCAAAATCATGGGCGCTGTAGTCGCGGCTGTTCACTTGTACCCAATAGGTTTCGCCGGGTTTTAGTTTGTCTAATACATAAGCGTCCTGCGACAAGGTTTCGCGGCAAAGTATGGGTTTTAATTGGCCGCAAGCACCGGAAAAAAACTGGTACCCTATCCATGTTTTATCGCCAAAATAGGCTTTTTGGGTTTTCAAATACAAGACATGCGCCTCATGGGTTGCCACAAACCGATACCATACGTCGTGATTGTTTAGCCCACTACAGGCCGCCTCCGAACGGTCGGCGGCGAGGGTGGAGCCTTGCTGCGGGGCGGTACAGGCAAAGGAAGGCGCTACCGCCAAAGTCGTCGCGTTGGCACAAGCGTCGTTGGCGGGTGGTACCGAAAGGGCATTGGTACAAAACGTGAACGAGACCGATTGGTTTCGCTGGGAGAAAAACCGCAAGAAGTACGTTTTGCCCACTTCCAAGCCGCGTTCAAACAAGGTGTCCAGCAGCTTGTTGCCTCCCTGACAGCGTAGCGAGACCAAGGCACCGCAGTCGCCCGAAAAAAGTTCATAAACCCAATTTTCGCTCGTGCCGCCCGAAATCCATTGGGCGTCGAAGCGGTAGGTTGGGGCGGTGGCCGTGAATCGGTACCAAATATCATTGACGGCTTCGCCCGTACAGCCAGGCCTCGATTGGGTACTGCCCTCCGTGAAAATATAGGCCAAAGTTTGGCAATTCAAGTCGCTGTTGAGCGGCAGGGGCGCGGCTTGGGTACAGGAATCGTTGGCTGGTACGTTTGGCGGGAATATACAGAGCCGGAATTGCGTCCAAGGGTAGTGTTCGGAATAGATGCGCAATCGGTAGCTTGTTCCCGGCACGAGGTGCGAAAGAGGCCAACGGCTGCCGGTATATCCTTGACTTTTATCGAGTAAAACCAAGTCTGAGCAAGAAGCGGCGTACAATTCCAGCCCCACCGTGGTGGGGTACCAATTGGATTCGTAATACACACCAGACATTTCCACTGTTTGGTTGCTTTGGGTAGCCGTGAAGGTGTACCACACGTCGCCCTCTCCGCAGCAGGACGGTATGGGCAGCCCTAAGGTCGGTGTAGCCCAGCGGGTACTTCCCGCCACGCCGTTGCGATTGATACTGGGGGTCAGGGCAATGGCACTGGTGCAAGCATCGTTGACGGGCGGCGGCGGCGGTGTCAGCAGGCAAAGGTCGAAGCGCAGGGCTGTGCTGTCGGGGTCAGCAAAACGCAGATAATATACTTTTTCGGGCACCAAATCGCCTATAAATAAGGTGCCACTGCTGAATTTGACATCCTTCCAGCACCGCAAGGATTGCAGGCTGCCGCAGTTGCCCGTTAACAGTTCGGCGTTTAAACCCTGAAATTGGGTGCCGTCCAGATTTAATATATTGGACAAGACCACATACTGCGTACTTTGTGCGGGTAAAAAGGTAAACCAAACGTCGTTCCCGCCGAAACAAGCATTGCCCGAACTGGCGGTGGCCTTTGCTGTCGTAACACTCGGCGGGCTTCGGCAATCCAAATCGGGCCAAAGGTATAAGGTCGTGGCGGTGGCGCAGTCTTCGTTCGTGGGCGGTAGGGGATGCCTGAGGCATAGTTGGAAGGATTGGTATTGATCCGCTGCGCCGACCCAGCGCAGGTAGTAGGTTTTTCCCAAGTTCAAATTTTCAAAATAAATATCACGAGGGCTGTTGTAACATTTTAGCAAAACCAAACCGCCGCAACTGTCGCCGGCGTAAGTCTCCACCCCATACGAAGGGCCAGACCCCAATAACTCTTTGACCTCGCGCACCTGAATGTGGTGTACCTCGCTTTCGGCCGTGAACCGATACCACAATGCCTTACCTGGCGTACACAGCCCCTGCCCGGCGGAGGCGTTTATAATACCTGTGGTGTTGCCCGACACCAGCATACCGCAGTTGGGTTCAGCAAAGGAAGTCATGTTTTCTGCATGGGCGCAATCCATATTCGCAGGGGGGGGTGGTAAAGTTTGCAGGCAGAGGGAAAAATTGTGGGCACTGTTGGCCCGGCTGTAGAGTCGGATATAATAACGCTCTCCTAATACTAAGCCGCCCAATAAGGTATCCACCTGGAGGCCAATTTCCCGGCACAGGATAGACCGTAAGTCGCCGCAGTCGCCCGCAAACAGTTCATAGCCAAACGTCCAATCCGAGTTCAATACAGGGGCTGCATCCAGTAATAGTCGTTGCGATATGCCCGTGGCTGCAAACGTGTACCAAACGTCGGGCGTGTCACCCCTACCCGCGCAGTTTTTCCGCGAGGGCAAGGCCCCGAGAGTAGAACTCCTGGCCTGCTCCTGACAATTCAACTCAGCATTGATCGGCAAAGGCAAGGCTCCGGCACAGCCGTCATTGGCCGGAGGAGCAGGCAAGGTGCCGATATACAGATAAAAATTGCTGACAAGAGACTCTCCGTTGTAGAATACGCGCACATAATACGTGCTATCAACCGTCAAGCCCGCAAGGGTAGCGGCCAATTGCTCGCCCCCCTGCTCACATATCAGGGCCTTGGCAATGGCACAAGTGCCATCCAATACTTCAAAACCAAAAGTAGTATCTCGAACATTACCTAACACTAAAACGATCCGGTGGGAAATACTGCTGGCCTTAAACTGGTACCAAACATTGCTGGCAGGACGGCCTTGGCAGTCTTTGGCCGCCACCGCCGCCCCGTACAGGGCCCCTTCGTTGGCTTGGGTGGCGTACAAGGCTGTATCCACCACTAAGGGCAAGGCCTCCGTGCAGTTTTCGTTGGGCAAGGGCGGTGGGGCGGTCACGCAGACATTGAAAGTGATAAAATTGGCATAAAGGGAAGGGGGCTTTGGATGGTAATCCGCGACCCGCAGGTAATAGGTCTCGCCCGCTTTGAGCTTGTTCAACAAAATATCCCCCGATCCGGCGATGTCCGTATAGCGATCCAAAGAGACTAAATTCCCGCAGGTGCCGCTGTACGCAGACACGAACACCCGATCATTGACATTGTATATTCCGTTTTTTATGTTGCCAACAACAATATTATGTACCGTTTGAGTAGCGGTAAACTGGTACCATACATCGGTGAGCGTGGCACAATTTTGACATACGATGCCCGTGGTGGGGGAAGTCGCCGCTCCCTCTGTGCTGCCCACCACGGGATCGCTACACACCGTGCCGGAAACCACTGGAAGTACTAATGCTTTTACACAAATATCGTTGTCAGGCGGCAGGGGCAGGTCGCTCAGGCGAATCCTGAAACCAAAAACCAAATCCTTGGGATGTCCGAGCCGGATAAAATATTCTTTCCCCGGTATTAGATCGCCGAGGTGCGGTGAAGCTGCGGAATTTTGTATGCAGCTGTGGTGCAACAAATGCAGGTTTGTACATTCGCCTTCATAGACTTCATAAAAAAAATTAGCCGGCTGGTTCCCGCCAAAAGCATTGGCGATTCCCAGCAAGTGCGCGCCCCCGGTTGCCGTAAAGCGGAACCATAAGTCTCGCGCCTTCGGATAACAGCCGCTATTTAGGCCGGAAGGCATGGCCCCCTGTGTGTCGTTGTACAGCATATCCACTGCCGTGCTGTCGGTTTGGATGGTCAAAACCGTGGCATTGCCGCAGTCGTCGTTGACGGCTTGGGCAAAGCTGGTGAAAACAGCGCTCAAAAAGATGCCGATAAGAAGAGAAAATTTATTTTTCATCATGTGTTATGGGTGGTTATTCGTTGTTGGGGACTGGAAATTTTTGTGCAACTAATTGATATTTAAGTAATTATAAAAATGATAATCACGTTTATTTCAATATTGTTCCGTATCTACTTTGTTCTTTATTCATCTATTAATCCCCAATTTTTCTATTTTGTAACCGAAAAAATTATTTTTTAATGAAAAGCAGCATTTGGGCTACTGTCTGTATCTGCTCGAAGCACTTATTTTTCGAAAAGCAGAAACGGCACTTGAAAATGGTGCTGAATTGGAGGTGCTGCAATTACAGGCAGCCTAAAATCAATACAAATTGAAATTAGGGGCTGTTTTGGGTGATGCTGCCTTTATGTTTACGTCCTTCATCCAAATGGCAGGAGCGGGTTTTATTTTTCAAGTGTTACAGTACCCTTAAAGTATCAGTCCTCGAGGGCGAGCGTTTTGCCGAAAGAGAGTGGGTCCTCATCCCTAAATTGGGAGTGGCCACCCTGTACGAGTACTAATTGGGGCTCAATGGGCTGGATTGGCGGATTACATCCAAGTATTGCGCGTAAAACGATGAAAACCAAGGGTGTTTCGAGCATTTTCTTTTACAATTTATGACTTGACAGTCTTTTTTAAAGTTTTTTCTTTCGGTGCGGCAATGGCTTCGTTTATTGGTTCCGTAAACAGGTGGCTAAAACGCCAACCAAGTGGAGTCAGCATGACCAACCACAGACCTATTTTCAAATACTTCACATTTCTGGTTGTCTGGGCATACCAAGCCAAAATGCCATAAGCAGTACCCAGTACCATTAACGCAATACCTATATAGGCATTCCCCTAACACAGCACACCAGCGGTCATGGTGAAAAGTTAGGTTTTGAAAAGCCGCCGGGGGTTGGGGTGACCCCGGCGGCATGAATTGGGTTATCATTGTTTGTGAAAACCGTTTGGTCTTGAATATAACCTATTGAAAGCCAGGTTATTTGACGAGTTTACAAACTTTGGATTGAGTAATCACTATGGTGCAAGTAGGTTCGCCGCCATTGGCGGATGACCCGTAAGCCCAGATTCCGTTACCCCAAGTGAAACCCCAGCTACCCAAAACAGTCCCATCGGGCGGCAAAATACTGGAATTTATAGTCCCGACGTTCTTCTTGCATTTCCCATCGGTGGTTACACCGCCGTCAACATTGGTGTTTGATAACCAACCTGTTGGGCATTTGCAGGTGGTGGTTTTGACTTCGGCGATGTTTTGCAAATTGCCCATTGTTTCATTAGCAACCACATACGCCTTCGTACCCACAGAACTGTACCCACGAAGTGGAGTGCCCGTAGGCTTACCCGCAGCGCAAGCGCAATCGGCAATTTTTTGAGTTTCAGTAGAGATGAGCGAGGCGGCAGTGGCGTTGCACCTCGCTTTACAATCATTTTGATTCGCCGAACCTTGTTGATTCGCCCCTGAGTAAGTCTTGTTGATTGCTTGTGTCAAGTCGTAACAAACTCCAGTTCTTTGAAGTTGATAATGGAGATTGTCATAAGAAATGATACAAAAACAGGTAGCGGCTACCGCTTTCAGTTCGCTAATCTGGGTGGAGTGAAAAGGTGGAAACGATTGTTGTCGAGGCGACAGTCCAGCAATAATCAATGCATTGTCATTGTCTTTTGAAAGTTCGATTTGCTGTGACTCTTGTGCTTTTCCCAATTCAATGAATAGTAAATAGCACAGTGAGAATACAAGATATTTTTTAGTCGAGTCGTTCATTAAATTAAAATTTATGGTGAAAAAATTTGTGACTTTTTGAAGCAAACAAGGATGCCATTGTTGAAATCAATATCCTTGTTTGCTTCGATTTTTGGCAGCACTTGCCTTTTTCAATTCCGCCCACCCTCGGCACCCAATTTATTCAAAGGCCATGGTATGACTTGTGCGTCGCCCTGCCTTGTAGGGAACAAGATTTTTCCGAGGAAGGCATCCAGCGCGCCGGAGCAATGCTATTTGAAACTATTCCCCGGTTTATCGCAGGGATGGATGAAAGCATAAAAATTGCTCCCTGGTTTTGCAAAAAAACTGCTTGACAATACAATCTGATCGCCGGCACGGTATTTTACATCCAAACCAGAATTGATAGTTGCATTGGAGGTAATCCAATTTTTGGCCTCCAAAAATTGGTTGGCCGTGTAGGTACCCGTTTCATTAAAAGTCAAATCTGGAGGGCAGTATAAATCGGCCTGCCAGACTCCTCTGCTGTAAGGAGCGGCTCGTATCTTGTTGACCTTGAAATTAATTTCAAGGCCATTCGTCGTGACATGGGGGTAATCATCTCCGAATTGAACCCATTCATTGCCCAAGCCCGCTAAAAGGAGTTTGTTGTTTGTATAAAATACCGCGCCCCCGTCAGTCGCCACATAGATGCCCCCATTGCTCCCTTTTTCCAAAACAAGGCAATCGCGTTGGAAAAAGGGAGATGGGAAGTTGCGGGTCAAATCAATCACTGTTTGCGCATTGGCAAAGTCTTCGACTTTGTTTACCACCTTCGTTGAACTTGCCGACCAATCCGGGTATAAAACCACATAAATATTTCTGGAATCAAGCGGATCAATTTCAACGTCGTAAATGCTTCGGTTGCCGTTCCCCAAATTGATTTTTTTCCAGTCGCTGACTGGGTTGATTGCCGGGTCGGTCGCTTTTAAAGTGTAGTATAATTGTCTCGAATTCAACGCATCACTACAATTGTAAAAACTCGCCATTAGTAAATCCTTATTTCCTTCGAAAGCAAATATGTTTTCCACCCCGGAGCAAGAAGGGTTTGCTCCCGCCAAAGAGGCGATATTGGAGATAACATTTCCACTTGAATTTCCGCGATCGGTCGCTCGTATGACTTCGCCGTTTCGTTTGCCGTAAATAATATTGGTGCTCTCCTTGTTCAATACGGCCACATGTTGAAACCATCCGTTGCCTGTGTAAAATCCGATGCCTGGAAAAGTAACCGTAGCACCGCTGTCGTCCGATCTGGCCCAAGGACTATCAACGCCCGACGCATACATATATTTCGGGTCCTTGTTGTCTATCAGCACCTTGTCGCCATCCGCACCGTAGACATATTTCCACGTAGGGTTCCAATTGTTTGTATAGGGACCTTCTGTCAGGATGTCGCCGTCGTGATAGGTCCCAATCAAAATATCTTCTGGGCTTTCGTAAGAAGTTGCCATGTGGAAAACCATTGCCACGCCAACGCCTTTCATTTTCGGCATCCAAGTGCTGCCTTGGTCCATAGATTTATAAGGGCCGCCGTGGGAGGCCATCCAGATTTCGCTCGCATTGAGCGGGTTAAACGTGAACCCCTCGGCATCAACGTGATAGTCATACTTGTTTGGATTGGTATGACCAAAAAGGGTTTGAGTGCCATTGATATATCGAGCATACCTGTCGCCAAACGCAACGAAAACGACCTCACTTGGGCCCGATTGGGAAACTCCAAAAGCCGACCCACTCCCAAAGCAACAAGTGACAAAGCTTCCGCAAGATAAATTATCTATTCCACATTGATTGATTTTGGTATACGACGACTGGCTGCCAAAATCATACCTATAGATATTTTTAGATGCCGGGGTTAGTCCATAGTAAAACAAATAGATGTTCTGCTGCAAAAGCGCAGCACTCGAAACCTCGATGCTTATGTGTGGAATTTTTGAACTACTGTTATTAATCGCAAGGGTAGAAGGCGAATTGGGCAACACCGACCAGTTCCCCCCCCCGTTCTGGGAATATTTGACCATATTTGAAATTGGAGAAGGATTGGGATTGGGTTCATTCAAAGGGCTTTCGCTATCGAAGGAAGCATACAGCGTTAAGTGGTAGCCAGCACCTGGGCGGATTTCAACATCCCACACGGCCCCGTCGTTGGGCAAAATATTTACCCACGTCGGGTTTACGGCGTTCACATTGGAAGATTTGAACAGGCCCCAAGTCGTAGCCGCATATAGGATATTGGGGTCATAAGGGTCTGTCAGTATTTTATTGATCCAACAATCTTTATGGCCGCCAAAGTCCGTATAGTCTGCAATCTGCGTCCATTGTGTGTTTGGGTTTACAGGGCCGCTCTTTTGCACCCGGAATATCCCTCCCCGGTCTTGAATCGGGCCAGGCGTATTATCTTTTGGCTCTCCACTTACGGCGTAAATAACTTCGGGGTCGTCCACCTTAAACTCAGCCCAAGAAACGTTAGAAACACCGCTCCAATGGTCACTCCCGGCATTTACCCAAGTATTACCGCCGTCGCTTGAATAAAACAGCCCCCCTTTTGTCGAGCCACAAAGCATGTGATTTGGGGCAGGGGTAGTGACACTTCTATAAAATCGCACAAACTCGACCGGCCCAATTCCAGCTGATTGGCCAACATTAGCAGCCATTACCCCCGAAGGCTCATCCGTCGGGCCAACCTCCTGCCAGTCCACGTTATATAAGGAAAAAGCCCTTTGAGCCAGCCGCTCCCGGCTCGCTTTAAGCCTCGTATAATAGTTGTTGAAATCGCCAGTCGGCCCAACACGCTGTTCCCAATAATCCACCCATTGCATGAACTGGCTGTACTCGCTGCCTTCGTGGTAAAACAAACTGTCAGGCATGGTCTTGTGCAATTCTGCAAGACGCGCCTCGGTGTTTTTTTTCATCGTGAAATAATTTTGCGCGAAGGAATCAGCGCAGAGCAGCGCAAAAACGATTGAAAATAATGTATTTTTCATGTATTTTATTTGTAAAATTTTAAGATTCGACCAAGGGACTTGGCAGAACCAACTGCAATCGTTCATTATTGCCGGGTTGTCGTTGTCCGTGCTTTTAATGCTGCGTTTTCTGCCTCTACCTTTTCGAGGCGTTTGTTCAATTCGATTAAATGAAGGGTAATCTCTTCGATTTTCGCCATTTGCTTGGATAGCATATCTGCCAAATCCATCCCGTCTGATTCAATTTCCCGGGCAGAAGGCACATCAGGAAGGTGTTTGTGTTGAAGGACATAAGCCTCCACCTCGCGTAAGGGTTTCAAGGCATAGCCAGGTTCGAAAACGAAGTCTGGCCAATTGGCTGAACAATACGTTGCGATTTTTACTTGCTCCGTCAGGATGCCGCCCTTCACATACAGGCCAAAGTTCCCGCCGAAGCTGTTCGGGCAACTCGCCGGGTCAACGCCGATTCCGACCTTCCCATCGTCTTTGATAAAAAGGAGATAATTTGCAAACCCATTGCCGCCGCTTCCATTCGTGCTTCCGAAGGGTTTCCAAACATTAAAACCGCCATTTTGATACTCAATCCCAAATTGAGGTAGAATATCATTGTCACCCAAAAAAATGGACGCGGTTGCAGCGGCTCCGCTCTTCCCCGTTCCTGTAACATAGAGGTCTCCATTGATGTGGGTTCTGCACCACGGAGTACTTGTTCCTATGCCAACATAACCGTTGGCACAGATGCGCATCCGTTCACTACCGCCGTTGTTTTGATCTACCCTAAACAACAAGCCATCGGTTGGGGAACTATTGGTGCGCACATCAATGAGGCCATTTTTGTTGGTGCTGTTATAGAATGACAGCCTCATGCCATTAGCAGTCGTGGGAATACCTGTGGGGTTGTAAGTCGGCGCGCCTAAAAAGATATTTCCGGTCGTGGCGTTTTGATCGGTATAGTCCATCAACAGGTTGCCACCCACGATCTGGAGCTTTTGCAAGGGATTTGGTATCCCAATTCCAACTTTGGAACCATTAGTATTATTATTGTAGATGCGGGTGGGAACGGTATTATTGGGAAAACCCGTTCATTGGCATAATATGGGAGAGAAAAAGCCCATGACCATGACTATACAAAGCGTCAGCTTTGATGCGGAAAAAAATGAATGTTTCATCGAAAAAAATAGTTTTGATGGTTGAAGTAAAAATATGGTTTAAAACAGGTGGGATATAGTACCAAATTAAAAATTTAGCGCTATATCCCACCTTTACCTGGAAAGTTTACGGCTTATTGCACTCACAACAATACCCAAATAAAATATCATCTATCCCAAAGTCACGTTTGTGGCCACCAGTTATCTGCCTGATACCGATCGGTACTGTGGTTCCTGTTGGCAAAGTACATGGCCAGCTAATCGTATATTTCCGCCAAACTGAAGCACCAGATACCGTAACCGTACTGCCAGGTACCGCTGCAAGATTGTTGTTAATCATAAAACCCAAATTAAACGCATCTGGGTAAAGGCTTTTTGCCCAAAATGAAAAAGTGTAAGTAACCCCTTTGCACACTTTTACATTGGTAAACCACACTGTACTGGGTGCCGACGGGTTGCCATCCACCAGCAGATAACTCCCGGACGAATTGTTCAACGTATGATCCCAAGTGCTGGCTGGCCAACTGGAACACTTAGTTTTAAGATCTTTCCCCACGCAATAAGTACCGGCGGTACACGAGGCACACCCCGCAAGCAGATCAGATTGAAAAGTACCGTCGTTTCCATACATAAAATTGCCATTGGGAATAAGGTTAACCAACGTAGGGCAAGGGCTATGTGGGCCGATGATAATCAGGCTGGTATCTATGGAGATGGTTCCAGTACCTACGCAGGGTTTCATCACAAAAGTCAAGGTGTTTCCGCCCACGCCGCCATTCGGTATATTGGCTGTAATGGAATAAGTAATGCCGGCACTCAGGTTTACCCCACTAAAAATATGGAGCAATGGCGTATTCACATTGGCCTGGGTCGCATAAAGCGTTTGGGTGGTTACGCCGCTACCGGTAAGCGTGTATTCAATAGCCTGTCCAAAATTCGCATAAGACCAATTATCCAAAGTAATCGTCAAAACCATGGAGAAAGAAGTACCCACCCTTTGACATTCCGCCTTCACAGCGGTCATCTTGAGCAGCGGCACTTTTGGCTGGGCAAGAGCAGAAAAAGGTGCTGCAACATAAAGCAGCATAAGCAGCGCAAAAGCGCTCGTTAATTGTTTCATCGAATAAGATTGTTTGTACCCGGCTACTACGCCGGGCATTGTTTTAAAAAAATGATTGGTTAAAAAAGCAGTTTTCATTTGGTAAGGAAGAGACCGCATAGTTTCCCATTAATCCCGCATATTTTCTTTTTGTAACCGAATAAGGGTATTTTTTTAAAAATAAATAAATTGGTACTAAAAAATGGTGCTGAATTGGAAGTGTTGCAATTACAGGCAGCCCAAAATCAATGCGTGCGAGCGTAAACCCCGAAGTAAATAAATGAAAGATCATCTTCATAAAAATTGGGTTTGAGTTTCATTAGTGGGTACCCGCCGATATGTTAAATTTTTGATTCAGATTGGTCATTCAGGGTGAGTTTTATTTAGGCGCTCGCTGCATCCTATTTTTTGCAAAACTGAACACCCATGTAATACACCGCCCCAAAAATGCGCGTGCAAAAAATCATCATTGCTAAAAAAACCGGGCCGCCCAAAAAAAACTCCCTGAAAGCGACCCGGCTATTATAATCCCACCATGGTTTAAAAATCTTACTGCTTCACAAATTTTAATACCTTTAATAACCTGCCCCCGGACAGAATTTTTACAAAATACATCCCTTCCGGCAGGTCCGCCACACGGGTATTCAGGCCCATGGAGCCATCCGCTACTGGCAGCGTGCGGATCACCTGACCGAGGCCGCCAATAATTTCGACAACGCCGTTTTGCAGCGCAAGGCCGGGCCATTCGAGTCGGAGTTCTCCGGTCGTTGGGTTCGGGTAAAGCCGGAAATAGGAAGTCGTGTTTTCCACGTCTTTTGTCGGCACAAAATTGAGCGCGCGCAGACAGATATTGTCTATGTCCACCACCGATTTCAGCGCCTCGTCATCGTCCGTGAAGGGGTTTTCGAGGTGGAACGTCAGGTATTTGCCGGCCACTGTGATGGAGTCACCGCTGTACGCCGTCAGCCAAAGGCCATTACTTGCCGCATCCAATACCGGAATCGGGAACCGCAGAATTTCCTGACAATCACTTAGGCAAACGCTGCTGTCTTGTTTTGCTGTTGAAAGCCGTACCACCAATTCCGTTCCATTCACGATGGTGCCCGGCAGTGGCCGAATGGCAAATGTGAGTTGCGATTTCCCCTTCAACGATGGCAGGCTGTCCTGATAAAGTCGGTCGGAAAACAAGCGATTTCCACGCAGCCGCACAAAATTGGTATCCGGTTGTCCCGGCTCCATGACGATTTCCGGGTCGCCGCCAGAGGCATCCCAGCCGGAAGCCGCACCGCCCGAAAGCAGGCCGCCCGCTTCCGCGCCATCCACAAAACCGCCGTTCTGTACTGCCCCATTTGCACAGACCCCTTCGCCGCGTTGGGCGATGCCGGCAAACAGGCTGCAATCCAAGTCAATTGTATAGCAGCGAGAGAGCATACACGTCTGAACAGGATTGGTACCAGGTACTGTGCGCGTCACCGTCATGCAAACCACATATTGCGTCAGATCGGTCGGGAACGTGTATTGGAAAGGCGCGTTGCCAACCGAAGTTCCCACAACGGTAAAGACCAAGTCGCTTGCTTTGGCCACTTTCCATTGCACCTGATCGCAATCTGTGAGTTTTTTGGGCGTAAACTGATATTTGCAACTCGGTGCCGGGAACTTGAAGTAGTTAAAGCCTTGGTTTACATCAGCGTTAAAGGCCGCCAACGGCGTGCAAGCGCAGGCTTTCGGGCATTCTTTTACCTTAAATTGAATGACGCATTTACACTCCTTCGTGCCGCACTTTCCAATCAGTTCAATCGTGTAAGTACCCGGTATTTGCACCATTGAAAGCGTGATCGGGATGCTGAAGGCCGGGTTCGTGGGCGAACTGCCTGTCATGATAGGGGCGTTATTCGGGTCCCTAATCACCCACGATAAACCCATAAATTGGCAATTGCCGCTACAGGTCAATTTCCCTGAAAAATAAATCGGCTGGTTTTGGCCCGGGCAGGGCAGATCCAGCGCCGGCGTATTTCCGCAAGGGAAATTTTTCCAGATTATCTGTTGTCGGGTAGCAAAAGCAAAATTTTCGTATTTACATTCGCAAGGTTCTTCCTTGCAGGGGTCACGCATGGGCAACAGGACAGGGCTGGCCGTACCACCCGCTACAAACGGCATTTGTTGGGTCGTTTGTGGGACATTGAACGGAGTAAGGACCAACTGCAAGCGATCAAAAGGCGGCATCTCCGTTTTGATGCAATCAGGACCTACGCCAGAGAAATTATTGTCACCCAATACTTTAAGAATATCGAAATTTCCGTAAGTAGCGGGGTTGTTCAATCGCCCGTCGGTGTAAAACAAACTTTGCCCGTTGTACTGCACGATGTCGCCGAAGGTCCAGGCACTTTCCGGTGATTTATAAAAATATTTCAGCCAATTGACCGAAATGGTAGCGCCATTGTCTTTTGCGCTCACGATCACGTTTTGTGAAGACGAGTTAGGCGTAGGGAAACGTCGTATACCCAACGCATGGATATCTCCGTTGGGTCGAACAGTGACTTTTTGGAAAGCGCGTATGCCCGGAAAGCGGTAATACCAGTCAACCGTCGGGGCCGTAGGTATCGTAAAGTTAATTTTTGCCAAAAATGCAGCCGGTCCGACGGATCCGGCAACCAACAGGTGATTGTCGTCAAAAGTGGGTTCCACATCCCACAGATAAGGGCCTGCTTGGAAACGGAAGGCCGAGACGGGGATCAGGGTGTTGTTGGTAAACACCAATGCTGCCCGGTTGGGAATATTGCCCGCCATGACATACCTGCCCTGCATCTGCACCAAATCCTTTGAAATTTCATCGTCGCCACCCGTGTTATAACGCCGCCGGTCTGCACCGATCACCCCTCCATCACTCATAGTAAAGAGTTGCGTATCGTCGGCACTGCCGCCATTGTTGATAATACCCAAAATGACGTAGGGGAAAGCCGCCTGTGCCGGATTTTCGCTCAAAATAATGCGGGTAAATGCCTCCCGTTGCTGTAGGTTGAAGGTGTTTTTCCAAAGAAGTGCGCCATTGGAGCCGTCAACGCGGGCCACAAAACTCCTGTTATTGCCCGTAAAGGAAGGCTCGTGGCCCACGAGCAGGAAGTCGCAGCCATTTTCCGTGAGTACAAAATCGTTGAAATAGCCAGTGATATTTAACACTGTGCGCCAAATCATCGTACCCGTTGCATCACGTCGGATAAAAGAGGGTCTGTCGGTACCACCGGCTGCTCTTTCCACGCTCAACGAATAAATATCGCCGTTATACACTTTGGTGCGATAGGCGGTGTTGATGCCCGCGTTGCCTTCGATACCAATGAATGATGTCATCTGGCAAGCAGGTAGCTGCCATGTACCACGGTACACCCAGTTGGAGCCTGGGCCGGTTAGGGCAAAATTTGTCATCGTGCCGTTGTTGCTGCCTTTTGAATCCGTCACCACAGTGCCACCCGCGTTGTTGCCTCCTGCAATGTTTTGATTAAAATTGTAATGCAACAACAAATTGGCATTGGTGGGATCGGCGCTGCACAGCATAGCATCGGCCACTTGGGCGGCAGAAAGGGCGGCATTCCAGATTTTAAATTCATCAATTCGCCCGCGCCACCAACTGGCATTAGGGGTAACGCCAGAGTAGTTTCCAATGACAAAATTTGCCGGGAAATTGGGAAGTGTCACAAGAGTTGCCAGCGGATTCATGCCAGTGACAGGCACTCCATCAAGATAAATTGTCGTTAGGTTGCTTGCCGCGTGAACGGCAGCCACATAGTGCCACTTCCCGTCGCGAACATTAATGTTTGAGGTGACCAAACCCGTACTGTTGTGGAAAAACGTGAGAAAACCACCCGGCCGGGTCATCACTTCAAAACGGCTGTTTAGTGCATTCCAACTGAAAATGCGGTAATCGTTCGGGTCGCCCAAGTTACGGTCGTCTCTAAACCAAGAGGCCACCGTGAAAGCACCGGGATTCGCCGATAAGCCCGATGTCGCCACATTCACCTGGTCGTTCACGCCGTCAAGATCAATACAATTGTTCATCCAGCAGTTACAACCCGTTGCGTTGATCTTAAATTCGCAAAAACAATCGTTGTTGCCACAAACAGCCTTGATGGTCAGGTTGTATACTCCGGCGGTCGAAAAATAGGACGTTGGTAGTGAAATATTAAAACCTGGCCCCGTCATACTGCCGCTTTGTGTGGGCACTCCGGTTGGCCCGGTCAGCGTCCAAGTCATCTGGATCACCGCCGGACAGCCGGTACCCGCGCATTGGAAGTTCCCTCCGAGCGACCAAGTGGGTATTTGGCAATTGGCTATCAACACATCGCCACATTTGACGGGTTGATTGGTCGCGCCTTGGGAAGGCCGGTAAGACATATCGGAGTAGGTGCCGCACTCACAAGGACAACCCGTCGCGTTGATCTTGAATTTACAGGGCGGACACACTTGGGTGCCACAAGTACCCGTCAGCGTCAGTTCGTACATCCCCGCCGTCGCAAAATAAGAGGAGAGAAGTGCGAGGCTGAACGTCGGGCCGTTTATCGTACCCATCGCCACCACGGGGCCGCTGGGCAATTGGCGCAGTTCCCATTTGATGGGTGGATTCGGTGAACAATTGGTGCCCATGCACTGGAACAAGCCGCTGAGTATCGGGTTGAAATTTGGGTTACAACCTACTTCCAAGACATCATCGCATTTTACCGGAACACTTTGTGCGCCTTGCGCGGGCCGCCAGAACATTTCGGTGAATTGGCCGCATTTACAGGTGTCTTGCGGGCAGGGGCAGTTGTAAATGTCCACATCACCGATTTGGAGTTTTTCTATGTTGTTTAAGTTGCCGTCCAAATCAACATAAATACTGACCCCCTCTACCCACGTTGCAGGGGGCGTGCCAGTGGCATTGTTGCCAGTTGAGAGCATCCCCGCAATGCCATACACATAGTTGGGAGAGTTGTTAAAATTGTTTTGGCCCGGGTACATCAAACCATCTCCCGAACCCCAAATAAATTCATCGCAGCCAATCAATTGGTTGTTGACCAAATCTTTATAGCCATAATCCACGCCACCGGCGGAGTTTTGGTTGGTAACGGCATTACCAATATAAATTTGCTGCAATGGCCCCCAAGTGGTGGATACGCCCTTATATTGAAGGATGCGTGCTGCATGCGCTAAAGAGCCGGACTGTGTCTTGGAATCACCAATGTCGTTGTTCATCACTTTTTCGGCAATCACCATATCTCCATTTTCCGAAAATTCGATGTCGGAAACCGGGTTTGAATACGAAAATGTATTAAAGTTGGGTATAAACAACTCCCAGAGTTCTGAAGAAGGTATAAAATTTCCCGCTACATCAATTCCAACCGACCTGATTTCATTCTGAATAGTGGCGGAATTTCTGCCCATGTCCTCATTCCAGCGGGCAAAATAAAGCCTACCATGTAGTCCATCCTTATGATTGAATCCAATACCCCAAATGCGTTGCCCCAAGGGTACAAAATTTGGTTTCGTAGTAGTAAATGTAGCGATACCCGTATGCAAATAACTGTTTAACACAACACCAGGCGTTCCACAAGGGGAATTTCTGATCCTGTAAATCCGCCCGTCTTGGAAATTAGTGACAAAAAATTGATCGTGTGTTTTATCATAAGTGATATTGCCCAAGGCACTTCCACTGTTGGGCAACGTAGCGAATAATTCTCGAACCCAAGACCCGGAAATATAGCAAAAACGATAAATAGCTCCAGGCCCGCCAGGCCCCCATGCAAATCCTGTTAAATTGCTGGCATCGCCATAAATAGTGCTGGCAGTCGTCAAAATATGACCATTTTTATCAACAGCCAACCCAAAAACCTGTCCGCAATGCACGGCATCGCCTTCCATGAACATTTGTTTGGGTGCCGCCCAATTGTTGCCCGGTGTGCCATTGGTAGTAGCGCTTCGCACATCAAAAAGCGCAATTACGGGCGCATTGTTCACAACCGTATTGTTCACGTAACCCGAAAAACAGGTCGCTACCGCCATCCCGCAGGAAATATCAAACTCGTTTTGTGGCAGGCAATTTACCGTAATAGTAAAACTACAAGTGGCCGTATTTCCCGCCATATCCGTCGCCGTATACACCACCGTAGAAAGCCCCTGCATAAACATGACATTGTTCATGTTGCCCGTGCCGGATCCCGTGGTGGTACCCGTGATGGTATAGCCCGAAACAGATGCCATGGGGCAATTGTCCGTCACCGTCGCATTGAGGTTGTTGATATTGGCCTTGCACAGCCCCTGTGCGTTGATGGTACCCACAATGGTCTGACTAAGCGGACAGGTGATTTTTGGTAGCTCCTTGTCCTGCACGGTCAGTGTAAAAGTACAATTGGGGCTGTTGTTGCCGCAGGCATCCGTGGCAAAACACGTAATGGTGTTGATGCCTTTGGGGATTTGGGTTTGCGGAGTAATCAAAATGGAACTACTCGCCGTGAGCAGCGAACAAGTAAATGTTACCGCGCCGCCGCAGTTGTCGGTACCCGTCGGTTGTGGGATATTGCCCTGATAATAACATAGACTTGGCAAGGTGTTCAGCGTCGCATTGGGCGGACACATAATGGTCGGCGGTACGCCGTCTTTCACCGTGATGGTTTGTGTGCAGGTGCTCATGTTGTTGCAGCGATCCGTCGCTTTCCAGGTGCGCACGATGGCCCCATTGCAGGGCAATTGGCCGGTGTTCACCGCCGTCACCGTGATCACCGGGGCCGGGTCGCAATTGTCAGTGGCCGTGGCTTGTCCCGGCAGCGGGGTGGGCACACAAGCTACCGTGGCGCTTGGCGGGCACATGATCACTGGCGGCACGTTGTCGCGCACGAACACCGTTTGGGTGCAGGTACTCATGTTGTTGCAAGCGTCGGTCGCTTTCCAAGTGCGCGTCACCGTCGCTTCGCAAGGAATGAGGCCATTGGTCACGTCCGTGAAAGTGATGGTCACGGGGCCGGGGCAGTTGTCCACTGCCACCGGTATACCCGGCCACGGGGTTAGGTCCGTTTGGCAGGCCACCGTCGCGTTGGGCGGGCAAGTCATGGTCGGCGGTGTCGTTTCGATGGTTTGGATGCCCATCGTGCAAGTGGCCGTGTTGCCGCACCAATCCGTCACCGTGAGTGTCACGGTGTGGTTGGCACAACCCGTCAGCAACGCCGGGTTGACGCTCAAAGATTGTATTTGGCAATTATCGGAGGACCCGCCATCTACGAATTGGGGTGTCACGGTATAAACACAATTGGCATTTAGGGTGACACCTACACCGAGATTGCATTTTGCCACGGGAGGGATATTATCCGTTACGGTAATCGTGTGGCATACCGTTGAGGTGCTGCCATTGGCGCAGGTAATGGTGAGGCACACGTTGTAAGTGCCGCATTTACTGAACTGGTGCATGGGGCTTTGCACCGTCGAGGTGTTGTTCGCGCCGCTCATCGGGTCGCCGAAATTCCAAGCGTAGGCCGTTATTTGGCCCATAGATTGGTTGATGAAATTGAATTTGCCACAATTGCCAATGGGTTCAGCGATGAACACTGCCTCGCAAGGGGCCGTGCCGCCACAAGTTCTGAACACAATGTCGTCAATGGCAAAATTGTTGCCCTCAAATGACTGGGACGCAGTGCGGAACTCCAAGCGGTAAGGCGGCACTAAGGAGGGAGGAGCAATCCATGTGCCTCCGATCTGCACCCATACATCGGGGGCTTCCGGCAGCGTGACAGGCCCGGCGATCAAGGTGGAGACATTGGCTCCATCCTTGATATAGACCTGAATGATCGGATCGGCGCGGTCGAGGACTATTTCGTTCAAATTATTGATGTAAGCACAGAAAAAATACTTGGTGGAAGCGGCCACGTTCACTGTTTCGCGCCAAGCAGCTTGATTAAGGGTCAGGCTGCCGTCGGCCACAAAAAACAGGCCCGATGTGGAACCGGTTGTATGATCGGTACAAGCCCAATTGTTGCACATGGGTACCACTGTGGTGCTATTGGCCGTGTTGTACAGGCCGGGCGAACAAGTGGGGGAAAGCAGGTTGTAATCAGAGGTAAATCCGGTATTACCGCCCAAAAAATCGCCATTGGTCACCAAATTGGTACCCGCAAAAGTGCCGGCGGGGCAAGCGCAAGCCTCGCAGCGGATGTTTAGGTTAAAAGAACAGGTCTTGGTGTTGCCCGCCATGTCCACCGCCGTGTAAGTCACCGTGGAAACACCTTGCATAAATATCACGTTGCTCATGTTGCCCGTGCTGCTGCCCGTCGTGGCCCCCGTGATGGTGTAACCAAACACCGAGGACATGGGGCAATTGTCCGTCACGGTGGCGTTTAGCCCATTGATAAGGGCCTTGCACTGGCCTTGTGCGTCAATGCTACCCAAGATGGACATACTGTTGGGGCAGACGATTTGGGGCAATTCTTTGTCTTCCACCGTCAGTGTAAAATTGCAATTGGGGCTGTTGTTGCCGCAGGCATCCGTGGCAAAACACGTGATATTGTTGATGCCTTTGGGGAATTGGGTTTGCGGAGTGATCAAAATGGAACTATTGGGCGTGAGCAGGGAACAAGTAAATGTTACCGCGCCGCCGCAGTTGTCGGTACCCGTCGGTTGTGGGATATTGCCCTGATAATAACATAGACTTGGCAAGGTGTTCAGCGTCGCATTGGGCGGACACATAATGGTCGGCGGTACGCCGTCTTTCACCGTGATGGTTTGTGTGCAGGTGCTCATGTTGTTGCAGCGATCCGTCGCTTTCCAGGTGCGCACGATGGCCCCATTGCAGGGCAATTGGCCGGTGTTCACCGCCGTCACCGTGATCACCGGGGCCGGGTCGCAATTGTCAGTGGCCGTGGCTTGTCCCGGCAGCGGGGTGGGCACACAAGCTACCGTGGCGCTTGGCGGGCACATGATCACTGGCGGCACGTTGTCGCGCACGAACACCGTTTGGGTGCAGGTACTCATGTTGTTGCAAGCGTCGGTCGCTTTCCAAGTGCGCGTCACCGTCGCTTCGCAAGGAATGAGGCCATTGGTCACGTCCGTGAAAGTGATGGTCACGGGGCCGGGGCAGTTGTCCACTGCCACCGGTATACCCGGCCACGGGGTTAGGTCCGTTTGGCAGGCCACCGTCGCGTTGGGCGGGCAAGTCATGGTCGGCGGTGTCGTTTCGATGGTTTGGATGCCCATCGTGCAAGTGGCCGTGTTGCCGCACCAATCCGTCACCGTGAGTGTCACGGTGTGGTTGGCACAACCCGTCAGCAACGCCGGGTTGACGCTCAAAGATTGTATTTGGCAATTATCGGAGGACCCGCCATCTACGAATTGGGGTGTCACGGTATAAACACAATTGGCATTTAGGGTGACACCTACACCGAGATTGCATTTTGCCACGGGAGGGATATTATCCGTTACGGTAATCGTGTGGCATACCGTTGAGGTGCTGCCATTGGCGCAGGTAATGGTGAGGCACACGTTGTAAGTGCCGCATTTACTGAACTGGTGCATGGGATTTTGCAACGTGGACGTGTTGTTCGCGCCGCTCATCGGGTCGCCGAAATTCCAAGCGTAGGCCGTTATTTGGCCCATAGATTGGTTGATGAAATTGAATTTGCCACAATTGCCAATGGCATCGAAAGCAAACGCCGCGTTGCAAGGCAATGGCGCTTTGGTCAGGCAAATATCGTCCAAACCCCAGTCGCGGAAGATGGTGCTGCTGGTTTGGCGAATTCTGATGGTATAGGTGCCACTCAGCACACCTGAATTAAAATTCATCATTTTTGGGGTCCAAACCGCCGCCGGGCTTTGGGAAATATTTTCCGTGCCCACGTTCAATTGCACCACTCCGGCGTTGTTGACAAGGTCCACCGTGACCGGGAATGCCTGCTGGTTGGTGGGGTAAACGCTGGCCCACCGAAAAGAAAAACAATAATTGGTGTTGGGCGTCAGGGTGACGGCTGTTTTCCAGACGTCTGCCGCCGCCGTGCCGACGGAGCCGTCCAACGCCAAAAATAACGGCGCGGAATGGGCGGGCAGCGAGGGCCAGGAGCCGCAGAACGCGTTAAAATTTGTCGTCACGCCATACGTGCCTGTCACGCAAGAGTTGCTAAAGGGCCAATCACAGGTAAATCCAGCATTTCCCAAAGAAAAATTTCCATTGGCGATCAAATTTTGGGAAAGCGCGGCACCCGGGCAAGCACAGCTGTCGCAGCGCACCGCCACGGTGAAACTGCATGTTTTGGTGTTGTTGCCCATGTCCGTCACGGTATAGATCACGGTGGAGTTGCCCATGAACATCGTTCCGTTCACATCGCCCGTGCCGGTGCCAGTTGTACCGCCCGTGATGGCGTAAGACAAGTTGACCATCACACAGTTGTCGGATGTCGTCGGCGCGAGGTTGGCGGCAATGGCTTTGCAAACTACCGGCGGCGGTGTCAATGCGCCCACCAATACCGCGTTACCCGGACATACAATCATTGGCGGTATTTGGTCTTGCACCGTAACGTTATAGTTGCATATTGTGCTATTATTACAGTCATCCGTGGCGGTGCATCGCACTGTGTTTACGCCTTTGGGAAATTGTGCGGTGTTGATAAGTGGGCTGACAGTGCCGTTGGGATTCGTCCACGTGCAAGTTAAAGTGGGCGTTGGGTCACAATTGTCCGTAACGAGAGGCGGCACTGCCGTGTAAAAACATTGGGCAATATCGGTACTAATCGTCGTGTTGGGGGGGCAAGGAGTGAAAGTCGGCGGCACATTGTCCCGTATAAAAATCGTCTGTACACAAGTGGATGTATTTTTACAGGCATCTTCTGCTTTCCAGGTGCGGACAATGGTGGCATCGCAGGGCATCAGGCCGGAAGTAATGTTTGTGTGCGTTATCAGGATGTTTGCTACCGACGTGCAGTTATCCGTCGCCGTCGCTACGCCTGTGGCGGGCGGATTGGTGTTCGTGTTGCACTGCAAACTCAGGTTTGGCGGGCAGGTAATGACCGGTTTTACGGTTTCTGCGGAGGTCACCGTTTTACAAGCGCTGTTTGTGCAGCCGTTGCCCGACACTGTTACGCAGACGGTGTAAGTACCGCAGTTGATGAATTGGTGGGTGGGGCTGGTGGCGGTGGAAGTGTTATTGGTGCCGCTGCCGGGGTCGCCAAAATTCCACGAGTAGGTCAATGGCGCGGGACCGGTGGAAGTATTGGTAAACTGGAACAGGCCGCAAGGGTTGATACCGAGCGACTGGGAGGTGAAATTGGCCACGCAGGGAACGCTGCTGCACGCGTCCTGTTGTTGCCAGTTCAAGCTGGAGCCTTGCAGGGCTGTTGACGGCAGCACATCAAAAAAGGTAATAGGAGGGGTTTGCGGGGAATTATAGAGAAACACCACATTGTCAGCTGTTACCATCGCGGATTTAGTCATGCAGGTGGTCAGGTTGGCATTACTGACCGACATAAACGCGCATAACTGGCCAAAACCACCGGCTGCCGGGGTTCTGCCATCTGCATAAGCAACCTGCCCTGAAGGCGTGGGCCACGCCGTTCCGGTGGTGTAGGAAAGTTCGCCATTGTCCAAATATTTGGAATTATCCACGCTTACTGTGCTACCGCCATCGCTACAGGCAACTAAAATTGTGCGGACTTTTCCCCCAATTGTGGCGGTACCAACCACATACAATCGGCCCAGGAGGACATCTTCCCACACCTGATGAACGGTGGTGAGGCCCAACAGGGTAATTTCCCAAACGGGCGAAAGGTCATTGTTGTATTTCATTAGGTGGGCAGTGGTAGATGTATTGCCGACCGCGTAAAAACCACCACCGGAGGCCGCTGCCACATCGGTATAGGTGAGTGCCACGCCTTCCGGTTGCAATCCTGTAAAGGCGGCACCTGTGTTGTTGGCACGCAGGATAATGCCGATAGTGCCACGGATACCCGCGAGTAGCAGGTCGCCATTGGAGAGGACTTCCAGATCGCGGTAGAATTTATCATCACCCGTGCTTTGATATATTTTTTTCCAGTTGAAGGTGCCGCTTTCGTTGATGTTCAGCAGGGTTACATCATCCAACTGCGTACCACTCTGCAATTGTGCTCCCACCACATAATAAGGGAATGCGGCGCTTTGTGGCGCAGGGCTGCGCACAATCCGGTTCAGTGTTTCGCGCCCCGTGATGTCGTATGAGCGCGCCCACGAAAACGCCCCCGCCGGGGTCACTAAGGCCATCAGGCTTTTTGCCGTGGCATCGGCGGGGAGGGTACTCCCCACCAACAGCAGGTTGCCCGACGGCGTGAGTACTGCATCATTCCAAACGGAAGCAATTCCGAGGCTGAGGGTCCACTGGTGCTGCCCGGAAGCATTCAGGCGCGTGACTGTAGCACGACTTGCGCTGGCCGCTGTTTGGTCGCGACCCACTACATAAAAGTTGGTACCACTGGGCACCACTTTTGAAAAAGCATTGTCGAAAGCAGTACCGAATTGGCGTTGGAATTGGAATTGGGCGCTTGCCGGGATTGCCAGCAGGGTAAACAGGGAGAGGCTCAAGAACAAGAGCACATAGGAGTGTTTCATATAACGGCGTGTTTGTTTGTACCTTGAGTCATGTAATTGACCTCAAGTATTTATTAATCCCGGCTTTTCTGAATTTGTAACCAACGGGCGTGTTTTTTTGAAAAAAAGTTTTTATGCTTAAAATTTATACCTTTGTCGTTCATCTGTTTGTGTGGCTTGTAATAGTCATCTCCTTTATTTACCTGTCTCTCCCTTAGTCACAAATATGAAATTAATACGTCTGCTCCTCTTTTTTGCATTAATTTCTCATTTTCCTAACTTGTTTGCTCAATACCCCGCTATTAGTGGTGCTGTGACTTGGGCAGATACTACTCGTGCCAATGCCCTGCTGCAGGAGGGGATGACGCTGAAAGAACCCGCCAAAGCGGTACCACTGTTTCAGGAAGCCGGCGCAATATGGGCGACCCTTCAACCGGAGGGTTCATTGCCAGAGGCAACGGCTTGTTTTCAATGTGGTGTCCGCTACCTGAAAACGGGGAAATACGACGATGCTTTGAAATGGCTGCAACGTGCCCTCGCACTTCAGGAGCGCCTGCTTCCCGCCAATGATATACAACAGGGTAGTACTTTACACCGGATCGGACTAACCTACACTGAACAGGGCCTGTATCAGGAGGCGATTGAATGTCTTGAGAAATCAGTTACCATCCATGTAGCGCACTATGGCAGGGAACATTGGCGAGCCGCCAATGTAATCAGCGACCTGGGTTTTGCATTGGGGTATGCCGGCTATTACGAACGGGCTATCACCTTACAGGAAGAGGCATTGGCCATCCGGCAAAAAGTGTTGCCCCCTCAATCTTCTGCTATTGCACGCTCCTGTATCGCATTGGGCAATTCCCATAAATCCATACGGCGTTACAGGGAGGCCCTTATTTATTTTCAGCAAGCCCTTGAAATTGCGGTGCTGGCAGACGGCGAAAATTCCGTTTCTGTAGCATTCACTTATTCCGAAATGGGTCATATATACTTAGATCAAAAAGATGCCACAAAAGCCCTGGAATATTTTAAAAAGGAGCAGGATATCATGGTGTTACTCCGGTTGGAACAGCACCCCGATTTTGGCTACACCTGCCATGATCTCGGAAAAGCAGCCTTTGCATTGGGTCACTATCAGGAAGCCATTCAATGGCAAAAAAAAGCGATTGAACTTTTTCAGCGCAGTTCCGGCATCAACAATGGGCTGATAGCATCTCTTCATCATTATCTCGGACGCTCCTACGTTGCCGAGGGCAATTTTGAGGCAGCCTTTGCTGCCTTTCAGGAAGACCGACGCATTATGGTTGCCTTGTTTGGCCCTGATGTGGTGAATGATTATAAGATGGAGTCTGATCAGGCAGATGCCTACGCACAGTGGTACGCCCGAACAGGAGCCGACAGTCTGCTGGAAAAGAGCCGCGTGTATTACGAACGTGCGGGCCAGATTATAGAAAAAAAAGTAAAAGAATCAACTTCTTCGGTTCTCCGAAAAAAATACTTGTACGATGTGGGGCCGATTATGGAAGGTGCTATTGCAGTAGAGCAGCGTTGGTTGCAGCGGCATCAGGATCGCACTGCGCTGGAGAAAGCCTGGTTATGGAGCGAAACTTTACATGGCTTTTTGCTGCACGTTGCAGCGAAGGAAGCCGATGCCCGAAAGTTTTCGGGTATCCCGGATAATTTATTGCAACGCGAAGCCAGCCTTCGCGCCAATATTGCAAAATTAGAAAAACAACGGGAGCGCCTGATAACGGAGCAGGAATTACCCCTGACCCACCCGGAAGTACTGACCACTAATACTCTTTTGTCGGGCGTACGCGCTGAATATGACCAATTAGTGGCCTATTTCGCGGATCATTTTCCCCATTATTATCAGTTAAAATACGACCTGAACCCTGTTGCCTTGTCCGCAATGCAAAAAGTACTGACCCCTCAACAAACACTGTTGGAGTATTTTACGGGAGATAGTTCCATTTTTGTTTTCGTCGTTCGCCGCGATTTGTCTCAATTGGTGCGCCTACCCCGCGATTTTCCGCTGACAAAATGGGTAGAACAGCTACGGGAAGGGCTGTTGGGCTATTACTGCTCTGATCAGAAAACAGCGGTTGAATACCAGCGAACAGTGCGACAATACGCACGTGTCTCGGAGGATTTGTACCAAAAACTATTCGCTCCTATTGCGTTGTTGCTCACCCCGGAAGTCATCATCATCCCGGATGGCGAACTGAACTATATTCCCTTTGAGGCCCTGCTGACGGCTGCGCCCGCTGATGTATCCAATTTCAAAACGTATCCTTTCCTCTTGCATCAATACGATATCAGCTACGCTTATTCGGCTACCACCCTGTATCAGGCTACCACGGGACAGCGCCCTGTCGCTCCTGCTGGCCAGTTACTTGGTTTTGCGCCTTTTTTTTTAGGCGATACCACCCAATTGGCCGCACGACTCTCGCAAGATGTATTCCTCCGAAGTGGTTTTCATCCTTTACCCTATTCAGGGGAGGAAGTTTTCAGGGCAAAAAAACGAATGAAGGGCCGAAGTGATGTTTTTATCGGGTCTGCTGCAACCCGCGAAAAATTTATAGCAATGGCCGCCGATTATCGAATACTGCACCTCAGTACCCATTCCAAAGCCAATGAAAAATCTGGTGAATTTTCCTACATTGCATTTGCTCCCACAGTGGGGGGTACCACTGGCGGGCTGCTCTATGTGGGAGATGTGTATAATCTTACCCTCGCAGCAGACTTGATTGTACTGTCGGCTTGCGAAACCGGTACGGGCGAATTGCAACGCGGAGAAGGGCTGATCTCTTTGTCGCGGGCTTTTTCTTTTGCAGGGGCAAAAAGCGTGGCCACCTCGCTTTGGAAGGTCAGCGACCAGTCTACTATGCAGGTGATGGATCATTTTTATGCAGCATTGAAACAACAAAAGCATAAAAACATAGCACTGACGGAAGCTAAACGTCGGTATTTAACTCATTACCCAGGCACGGGAGCGCACCCTTTTTTTTGGGCAGGGTTTGTTTTAACGGGGGCTGTTGATTAGGAATGATTACTTGTTCCTTAACCCCTTTTTTAAGGCAATGGCACGGTTTTGATAAGGAAAAAGATCATCGGCAGCCATAGATTCCAACAACGCAGACGGCCCCGGTTCCCAAATGCGGCCTTGCGCTACCGTGCAAAGCAATTGGTGCCAACGTGCTTCATTCCGATACTGAAAACTATTTTCCAACAATAAAAAATCTTTTCCGGCACCCGTATAATCCCCTGTTTTAAAGCGGGCACAGCCGCGCAAAAACCGGATAGACTCGTCGCTCCCTCCTACTCTGGCATCATCTTGCAGCAACTGGCAAACCCGTTGGTAATTTTCGACTGAAAACGCTTCAATTGCTGATTGAATAGCTGTTGGCAGCGTACTGCGCTCTTTCCTGCTTCGGGTGAAATCACTAACGGGAGGAATATATCCCTCTTGGGCTAAGGCAATGTAGCGGCGCTCCTGACGGGCAGGATCAACGGAGGATTTGGGTTGTTTTTGAGGCGGTATAGTGGATGGCCTGGGTGCCGAAGCAATAGGTTCTGTGGTCTGCTCGCTCGTATTTGGAGCAGGTTGAGCAGCCGGGTCTTGCCTTTTAGGTATTGGATTGATGGCTTTCGGTGTTTTTCGAAAGTATAAAAAACAAAAAAAGGCAACCAGCAGGACTGCGGTTGCGAGATATGTCCAAAAACGCCAACGATCAAACGTTAATTTTTGAACAGGGAAATCGGCCAATGCACGATCTACTTTTTTTCGCAATTGCATTCCCCAGAGGCGATGTTGCGTGGCCTTGTATTGCTTTACTGTCTCTGCCAGCCCGGCATCAGATTGCATAGCCCGTTCAAAATCCTTCCGAGCTGCTGCGTCCAATGCTCCGAGTAGATATGCTTCTATTTGAGTGTCGTAGTTTTTCACGAGTGTTTATTAAAAAAATAGATTTTTAGGGGCTTTCCTGTTTTCGTATAATGGCTCCAAGTGCTGTTAATTTTTTCATACACCGCGCCCGTTGATTTTTGAGCGCATCCACGGTTGTATATTGGGTTAATTTTAGTTCTATGGTATCTTTGTCTTTTATTCCTTCCAAATATTTTAGGCGAATCAACTTTTGGCAATTATCTGGCAACTGTAGCAATAGCCGCTCCAGCAATATTGCGTCTTCCCGGCTGGCCAAATCCGGCTCTGTGGTTTGGTCTGCTGCCTCACCCAACGAAACAGTTGGCTTTGTTTTGAAATGCCGGACTTTGTTTTTGGCGATTTCAATGGCAAAAGTAACCGGGTCATAACCTTGAAAAACATATTGCCCCGTTCTAATTTTTAATAATACCAAGGCCACACAGTCGCCAATCAGTTCCTCTATATCCTCGCCACTCAATCCATGATGATGACCCATTTTATAGGCGTGGCTCTCCATCCGCTTGTACAAATTCCTGATAGCAGCACTTTCTTCCCGCTGCAACCCTTCAAATAAAACAATATATCGAGAATAGTCGGCACCTTCGTACGAATTCCCCTTAGTAAAAGTAGTATAGAGCCACTTTTTCATGTGTGTATAATTGGGGCGAAGTTAGGCAGTTTTAATGATTCTTTATCTTTATCCCGGTTTTTAGAAAAAAGTAACCGTTTTTTAATCAGGCGGTGCAATATGTTGCATAGCTGGTAAAAGGTAGTGTAGGGTTTGTGCGAAATGCCAACCCACGCCTTTCCTGAATTTCGACGGTATTTCAAAAGCATCAGTGCAATATGGAAGAATTTATGGAATGCAGGATTTAAACCCAACAAGCCAGCATCCCTAAAATCGCAGCTTGATTCAGACCCGCCCCGATTTTGTCACGTGCTCATTTAATATGGTGTTTTTTAGATAATCACTTAAAAAAGTGTCAACTATTTTTACGCAGCATGAAGGATGCCGGAAACCGCGCTTAACTTAATGACATTGCTGTCTGCTCCCTCAATTGGGAAACTGTTAGACCGTGGACTGTTAGACTGTGGACTGTTAGACTGTTAGACTGTGGACTGTTAGACTGGGTACTACTTAACTATACAACAGCCTCCTTTGGAGGCGTTGGTAAAAGCGCGATGGCGCAGATATTGCCGGGTTGGCAGTCTGCCGTGAAAAATTTCTGCAGCAGAATAAGTTGAATATACTTAATATTTAAAGAATTTTGTCTATCTTTGCCATCATTTTTATAACTTATTCATCAAAAATAAGTAGCAAGGCAAAAATAATTATTGTTTTTATTTTTCCTTATAGCTTAATTATGAGTAAGTTGTGAGATTTATCACTTATCATTTATCATTCACCGTTACTTATAAATGGCATTAGAAGTAGAAGGCAAACTTCACAAAGTTTTCCCCACCGAACAAAAATCAACCAGCTTTCAGGCACGTGAATTCGTGCTGGAGATAGCCGATGGCAATTATCCTCAACTCGTCAAATTTCAGGTGGTACAGGATCGTTGCAGTATGTTGGACACCTATAATGAAGGAGAAAACATCAAAGTTTCTTTCGATTTGCGCGGGCGCGAATGGAATGGCAAATACCTAACGAACCTGAATGCCTGGCGTATTGACCGGAGTGGAGAGGGTGGCAGCAGCAGCGCACCAGGCAGCAGTGCGCAAAAAGCGCCCGCGTCATCCGATGCCAATTTCCCGTCCGATCCCTTCCCTAACTATACCGATGCCCCTCCGGGAAACACCCATACGGATGATTTGCCGTTTTAGGGGAGTGAATTACTTGCGCACAAATAAGTGACAATATGAATTTTTTGCAAAAAATTCATATTGTCACTTATTTGTGCGCAAGTAATTAGTCAACAGTCAATAGTCGGCAGTCCACGGTCTCACAAACCCTTGATAGTAAGGTAATTAATGAAATTAAAAACTACGATTATTTCTATTTACCTACTTATAAAAAATATTTTATAAATTTGGTTGCAACTATCCATTTGTCATTTTTTGAGTATTTTATCAATTATTTGATTTCGCAGCCGGTTCCCTATTAATAATGAGTTGGTTGTAAAATCTTCAAATATTCCTCCTATAAATAATCGGTGACAGGAAAATTTTTTCTTATTCTTTTAGGTGCATACCTTTTTATGCTGCCTGTTATATGGGCGCAGGACAAGGTATTGTCAGGTATGAGCACCAGATGGAATGATTCTTTTGTGGAGTGGGAAATGTTCTGTTTCACGCAGGATACAGCAGCTTTAGAAGAGGAAGAACGTTGCGGAAGCCTGCAACTCCGTTGGCTCAATCTGCGCGATGACTGGTCGGAATGGGATTACGAACTAGATGGTGCACGCGGCAATATTCGCCAAAAATGGAAAGATGACCCCACTGAATGGGAATTAAGAACTTTTACCGGCGAAGTGGTGACCATGCGGGCATCCTGGCGCAATGACCTCTCCCAATGGCGCATTACCAATAATAGCCTGAGCCTGAATTTCCGTACCCGATGGAGTAATCAATTAGATGAATGGCGAACAGAAGACCATACACACGGGGATTTTAGCATACATACTCGTTTTCGTAATGATCCCCGCGACTGGATTATAGAAGATGATTTGAGGGAGGAAATCCCGCAGACTATGAAAATCGCGCTGTTATTTTTGGCCATTTTTCATGGATCACCGAAGCAGTAACGCTATTTTTCTGTAAATAAATAATTAAGGCGGTTAGTAATATATTTTTTCTTCAAAAAAATATATTACTAACCGCCTTAATTATTTGTTCCCGTGTTACACTACTAAATTTTTGCTAAAGTCTCTTTAACAAATGCCGTCAGGTCTTCCCCCTTCAGCATTCCCTGTTGCAACAGGGCCAAATTCACCAAATAAGCAGACAGGTGCTGTTGTTCAGCAGCATCGGCGATTTGAAGCAATTTTTGGGCCACCACCGGATGATTGGTATTCACTACCACGCGGTAACGGTCAGGAAAATCGCCAAAAGGCGACGGGCCTTGCAGCGCCTGCATTTCTTTCATCCGGCGCATGAACTCGGGGCGGATGATTTGCACTGGCTGATCATCGGGTGAAAGCGCTTCCAACGCCACTTCTGCATTTTCATGCCGGGTAACTGCCACCTTAAATAAATCGGTCAATTGATTTTGCTCGGAATCACTCAATACGGATTCCCGTTTTTCATCTTTTTGCACCAATTTATCAATGGTATCGGAGTCAACGCGCACAAATACGATACCTGAATCGGGGCGGTATTCCATTTGTTGCATCCAGTGTCCGTCGAGGACAGCATCCATCTTTAATACATCAAAACTGCGGGCCGCTGCTGCTTTCAAATAGGCATCGTGGGCTGCTGCATCGTTGGTGTAAATGGCAACAATTTTATGATGCTTATCCGTTTGGTTGGCTTTAATTTTTTCTTTATACTCTTCCAGCAGGAAAAATTCGCCTTTTATGTTTTCCAATAAAGCGAATTGTATGGCTTTCTCTTCAAATTTTTTGTCGGAAATCATTCCATACTTGACAAAAACGCCAAGATTGCGCCATTTAGATTCATATCCTGTGCGGTCATTTCGGAAAAGTTCCGACAATTTGTCAGCCACTTTACGGGTAATATACTCGCTGATTTTTTTTACATTCCCATCACTTTGCAGGTAAGAACGGGATACATTTAGGGGAATATCAGGAGAATCAATCACCCCGTGCAGCAATTGCAACCATTCTGGAACGATGTCGCGTACATCATCCGTGACGTACACCTGATTGCTATACAGATGGATTTTATTTCGGGTCATTTCCAGGGCATTACCCAGTTGGGGGAAGTACAAAACACCCGTCAGATTGAACGGATAATCAATGTTGAGGTGAATCCAAAACAGCGGTTCCGGCGACATAGGGTATTGATCGCGGTAAAAGTCTATATATTCTTCGTCGGTAATTTCGGATGGCGATTTTTTCCAAACCGGACGGGTTTCATTGATGATATTGGGCACTTCCACCCCCTTATCAGGTGTTTCCTTATCGGTATCGGTTTCCGGTGTATCCTCCTCCGTTTCCGGTGCTACTACTTCGGGATATTCCGTGCGGGTTCCAAATTGAATTGCTATCGGCAGGAACTTGCAATATTTCGTCAGCAGCTGCTCAATGCGGTTTTTTTGCAGAAAATCTTTGTTTTCTTCATTAATATACAGAATAACATCCGTACCACGCTCGGTTTTATCCGCCGTATCAAGGCTGTAAGCGGGGCTTCCCTCGCAGGTCCAACATACGGCTTCTGCGCCCTCCTGCCACGATTTAGTGACCACTTCTACCTTATCTGCCACCATAAATGCAGAATAAAAGCCTAAGCCAAAATGACCAATAATACTGCTGTCCTGATATTTTTCCAAAAAGTCGGCAGCGCTGGAAAAGGCGATCTGATTGAGATATTTCTCCACCTCTTCAGCCGTCATACCAATACCCCGGTCGCGGATGATGAGGCGACCAGCCTCCTCTTCCAAAATAACCTCAATAGTGGTATCGCCGATTTCTCCTTTTACCTCGCCCCGGTCGGCTAACACCCGCAATTTAGTGGTTGCGTCGGTGGCATTAGAGACCAATTCACGCAGGAAAATTTCGTGATCGGAATACAGGAATTTTTTAATAATGGGAAAAATGTTCTCGGTCTGAACTGAAATAGTGCCGGTATTTGCCATAAACAAAAATTATAGAATGGTTGGAAAGTAGCTGGTTAATACCTACACCATTTCAAACCCTGTGCCAGTGCGCAAAAACTGACAAAATGGCAAGTCAGTAGCCAAGAGTATAGAGTACCCAAATCCTCGAAATTAAGTTTTGGGGAAAAGTTAAGGAGCGCGTAAATAAGCAGGTACGTTGAAATAATCGCAATTTTGTAAAAATTTCATACATTTTTATCCGTAAATAAATTAGTTGATAGTACTCACATGGATTTTTTTTGCAAAAAAAATCCATGTGAGTACTATCAACTAATTCATTCCCGTGCCACTAGAACTGAAAATAAATAAACGGCTGCACTTCGCTTGATTTCATTTGCATAACCAAAGCAATAAATAAAACAATTAGTAATGCTTTTAAGGGCAAGGGCAACCACGTCACCGCTTTTTGAGCTGTTATCTCTAAAGATTTAGGCAACAGGTGGAGAAAGTATCCAAATCCCATCCAGAAAATAACCGGTGCATAGCCGGCCATAAACTCCGAAAATACTTGTGGTTGGAAGTTGAAAAAAATCTGGCTTAGCATCACCTGAACCGTGTTTAAGTCCTGAGCACGAAAAAAAATCCAACAAAAACAAACAAAGTGAAAGGTCCACAATGCGCCAAGCGTTTTGCGCAGCCCACCAGGAGCGGTCGGAAATATTTCTTTCCAAAAGCGTTCCACTGCCAATGCTGCCCCGTGCAGCCCGCCCCAAATAATAAACCGGGTGGCGGCTCCGTGCCACAGTCCGCCCAGCAACATAGTCAACATCAGGTTGATATAGGTGCGGGTTCGCCCTTTTCGATTGCCGCCAAGTGGCACATACAGATAATCACGCAACCAGGTGGACAGCGAAATATGCCAGCGCCGCCAAAATTCAGTGATACTTTTTGACTGGTAAGGAGCATCGAAATTGATGGGGAAAGAAAAGCCCAACAACAGGCCAATGGCAATAGCCATATCCGAATAGCCGCTAAAATCACAGTAGATTTGGAGCGTATAGCCATAGATGCCAAACAGATTCTCCAACCCGGTGTATTGCAGGGGGGAATCAAACACACGATCTACAAAATTAGCACCAATATAATCGGATAAAACGGCTTTTTTAAACAATCCGCAGCAAAAAAGGAACACAGCCCGCCCGAGCTGCTCTTTTGATACCGTCGGTACCAATGGGATTTGGGGCAAAAAATCGGCTGCCCGCACAATAGGGCCTGCCACCATTTGGGGGAAAAACGTGACGAAAAAAGCGTAATCCCAAATATTATTCAATGCTTTCAATTGACCCCTATACACATCAATGGTATAACTCAGCGATTGAAAAGTAAAAAATGAAATGCCCACCGGCAGAAAAATATCAAACGGGCCAATAGCAACACCCGTGGCGGCACTCAGAATATCAGCCAAATAATTGGTATATTTGAAATAGGCCAACATACCGAGGTTGGCCACTAAACTGAGTACCAGCAAACGCTTCTTTTCAATTTTACTTTCCGCTGCATCAATCCATTTTGCTAAATGGTAGTCTATGATAACACTACCCACGAGCAACAAAAAAAAACTACCACTGCTTTTATAATAAAAATAAATGGAAAATAAAGTTGTCCACACAATGCGCGACCGATGGTGCGGCAGGAGCATCCAATACGAAAAGGCAAATCCCAAAAATAAAAATAAAAACAGTCCGCTGCTAAAAATCAGGGGACTGTTTTCCTGATAAACAAACTGTTGAAGGATCAGATCGAGGTTCAAATCAAACAAAATATAGGTCTTTTAAGGCGCTAAGGTACAATGACTATCAATTTTTGTGAAAAAAAAATACCTATTGTGCAACTTTTTTTAATTTTTATAGTTCTTGCCTGAAAATGCACTTGCTAACTCCATTAAATTTGTGCGGACAGAAATACGCAAACGTACCTGTTGTGCGTTATCGAATTTAAAACATAGAAAAAAATTGATCTTTAACCAAATATACCTGAGCCTTGGCTAAAAAACGCATTGTCAAAAACTACGATGCTCTTCCGGCTGACATCGTCGAATTGATTAAACTAAAGTACCCCACCGGGTACGCCGAAAGTCTTGTCACCTACACTGATCAGGAGGGCAAGCGTGTTTCTGCTTTACCTTTTGAAGCAGAGGATGCCCATTATCTTATTCGTATGACCATCCAGGAGGCAAAACGCCTTGCAAAGGATGAGGAAGATTACGAAGAGGACACCGTAGTTGCCGTTGCTGTTCGGCCTGAATTTGCCGACGTGGAAATTGACGACCCTTATGATAGTGGCGACGATGATGACGATGACGTACACGGCGGGGGCAGCGATGAAGATGATCATATTATTGTTACCCGTCGCCGCGGTGAAGATAGCGAAGATGTTGCCGATGACACCGAGTATTAAGGGGGACACGGGAATAAATGAGCGGATAAAACGCGGTAGTAACGAGTAACTAAGCAGGTGCGTTGAAATAAACGCGGTTACAAATTTATGCAAAATTCACACAATCAAACAATTGTGGAACTCATAACTACTTGATAAGTTGTTGTTTACTCGTTACTTCCGGTTTTCTCCTCAATACCTGCACCGTGTCGCTTCCAAGTCGAATCGTTTCTGTCAGGTGGCTGGCCGCTGGTAATTCGGGTGCGGGGATACCATTTCCGAGCGTGTTTTTATTTTGAATGACCTGTATCTCGTCCCAATACCCGGAGGCGAGCCAGGTTTTGTGTGTTATAGCACCACCTTCTATCAGTAATATGGCCTTATTGGCCACGCGAAGTTGCTCCAGCAACGCAGGAATTCCCTTATTTTCAAAAAAATGCGTATACTGAAAGTTACCCGCTCGAGACTGCCCGTATATCCACGTTTCCACCGAGTCGTCCAAAAGGTGGTATACGTCAGGAATGCTGCCCATCCGATCATAAGCAATGCGTAGCAGCGCGGGCGTGTATGGGTAAAACCGATTATCCAATCGGGGATTATCCATCAAGACCGTGTTTGTTCCGATCAGAATAGCATCCGATTCGCTGCGTAGCCGATGTACATAGCGCAGTGCCACCGGCCCGGATACGGGCGTTCGTTCGCCCGGTTTACCTAAGTAACCGTCCCTGCTTTGCGCCCATTTCAAGATTACGTAAGGTCTTTTTTGGGTAATCTGAGTAAAAAAAGCCCGGTTTAGATAATAGCCTTCTGTTTCGAGTATACCCTGTGTGACCTGAACACCCGCTGCTATCAACTTTTGCAGCCCCTGCCCGCCTGTGAGGGGGTTAGTATCTATATTGCTCACCACCACCGACGGAATACGCTCCCGAATCACCAAATCCACACAAGGTGGTGTTTTACCAAAATGAAAACAAGGCTCCAAAGAGCAATACAGCGTAGATCGTGGGATCAATACCCTGTCAGCCTCCCGAACAGCAGCAAGGCAGTTTACTTCTGCATGGGCGGCTCCGTATCGTTGGTGCCAGCCCTCCCCAATGATGCTGCCTTCGTACACCAATACGGCTCCCACCATCGGATTGGGGGATACCCGCCCGGCTCCGAGACGAGCAAGGGCGAAGCAGCGGCGCAGGAAGGGGGTGTGATTGGTTAACATAATCGTTAAATATCGGAAATTTTCTGATTCTTTTATTCCACAAAGATACATTTATTGTTCAATTTTTTTGGCATCTTTCATAAATCAGTTTACAAATGACAATGGTTCGTTAAAAAAATTTAGGCATTTCTTACCCTTTTTAAAGGAAGCAGAGCATTTAAAGTATGCTTCTTATTTATTTTGACTTACGGCAACCTACCGAAAGCTGAAATAAATATCAAAACACCGAGAAATACCGAGTTAAAAGGCTAAATTCTTAACGAACCATTGAATGAACAAGTGTGAGCAAAAAGATGTATTGTGTTTTTTAACAAAAATAAAAACGCATCTTATGCCCACACAAGTTATTATCCCACAGTTTTACCGGAGAGAAGATTTGACAACGATGGTCCGTCTACTCATAGCGAGTATTGCATTGTTGTTTTCTTTACACGGTGATATCACCAAATTAGCGGGCAAATATAGGTTTCCCGCCAATTCATTTACAATTTGCGCAATGAATTTAAAAATTTTGGGGAAGAACGGTTTGGCGGGGCGGTCGTGGTTGATCCCTCGGCCGCTAAAAGGAAGCGTTTGGAGCGCATCTTGATGTTGCGTCTTGAAACAAAGGGTTCGATAGAAGGGATCAGCACAATACTTGAATGGATGGATATATCGCACCGTTCCGTTGGCTTTATAAGCCAAGAGTTGGAGCGTATAGGCACTCTTCAAGGCAATGTTTTGGCATTTGAAGGGCCTGTATTGCGTTTAGCCATTTGCAGCGATGAGGTTTTTGCCAAAAACCAGACGATTTTAGGCATCCTTCATTTTGCGTGAAAAGTAGTTGACACTTTCTTTCTGCAATTATTTTAAATTACCCTAATAAGTACTTGATTATCAATGCTTTATTTTAATTTATTTTTATTTGCCGAAAATAAAAGTGTCAACTACTTATGAAGGATGCCCTCCGGAACCGGATTTTTCTATAAATCCGCTTCGCTGCCGCCCGATAACCAACACTGGAAATACCTCGGTTGCTGGCTTTTTGACCTTGGTTGGTATCCTGCCGGACATCCCGACCTGGAATTTCGAGTACAAAAAGATTCGTCCTATTTAATCCTCTGCGATGGTTTCGACCCTGTAGCAACGCACATAGCCGCCAGTTTTCCATTCGTCATGGGCGGGTGCGTTGCAGGTTGCAGACTGGTGGATACTATTATCCTCCTTGCTTCCACGGGCAACTCCCTCACGTTGCGTTGGAACCAGCCCTCACCCGGATGCACCTATACACTAGAATATCAGCCTTTTTACAGCGGAAATGCTCCGACTGTAATCTCTAATCTACGGGATACGACCTTTACGCTGACGGGTCTTTTTCCGGTGGGGGAATACAAGTTTTGGCTGCGTACGCATTGCCCAGACGGCTCGTCAAGCGGGCAACGTTTCGTCAAATTTGTCAGCGGCAGCCACCCCGAAGTCCGTGAGACGTATGTTAGCCGATTTACCCCCCGCATGGTTTCGCCCTGCACTGGCACACGCAACGGTTTCGAGGTGTTGTCGCTTCAGGTTCCGATAGACGGCACGTATTATCTGGCGTGTGAGTTGCCGGAATGTTATGTGTATGAAGGCAATTTTGACCCCGAAAATCCGGCCTTGAACCTCAAAGCAGGGGCATTTGAGTCAGAAATTCCCGGCTACTCGTACCGCCGGGATACGACGCTGGCACTCCAGTCGGGTAAGTCCTATTTTTTAGTTGGAACAGGTTTGTCGTTCAATGATTTTTTATCAGGTCAGGGGTATTTTCGTTTTTTTTTGGATGGCCCGGCACCTATCACCTTAGGGCAGGCCACTATTTTGAACAAGGAACCCAAACCGCACGGCATAGTGCCGGATTTTCCCGACTGGAATTATAAAATTCAAACCTACAGCTGTGTGGACACGAGCGGTTGGCGGAATTTTTATGCCGTAGATGTCGGCAATATACAGCAACCGGACAAAGACGTACTCTTGCTTTCAATGGAGAATTACCCTGCCAGCGAAGGGTTGGACAACAACAAATTGGAACTTTGGGGTGGTCCGGGTGCAAGCCTGATCACCCACCCGCCTGCTCAATATGCCCTGAACCCAAGCGGGTGGTACGCTATGAACCGCTTTTGGAATTTTCCTGATGTGGAACCTTGGTGTGCCCCAACAAAACCCGTCAAAGTGCGTTCCTACTACACGGAGCAGGATTTTAAAGCCCTTAAAACGGCCATTGAGGGTGCAGGTGGCATTCTCTCCAACCACGAGGCGCTTTATTTCTACAAAATAAATGGCGTACATGACCCCAATATACTCACCCCCATCAACAGCCACCCGGGTATGCCCGCAGCGACCTCCTACGACGCGCCTTACGGCTATTGGGAATATAAAAACGGCACAGAAGCGACTGCTTCTACCTGGCGGCACGGCACACTTGGCAATGCACACTACGCCGAAATACTCCTCCGCAATTTCAGCGGTGGCGGTGGCGGCGCTTCCGTTAATGGCAAAAGCGCTTTGAATCCAACGGTCAGCATCATCAATATAGATAAAAATATGGCCACTCGCCTTTCGCCTAACCCCAATACGGGTGCTTTTACCATAGAACTCTCCGGTCCCGCTCCCACGGGTCTGCTGCTGTACATTACGGATACTAGGGGTAGGTTAATGCTGTAACAAACTGCTACCGAAGGTATGGACTACCAGTTGGTAGAAGTAGGCGAACTTCCGGCAGGGCTGTATTTTGTGCAGCTGGTTTCAGCCGGCAGGGCATCGGGAATGGCAAAATTTGTGAAGGAATAAGCGTGTAAGTAGTCGGCAGGCTACAGTCCAGTTCCCCGATGGAGGGATTGAGGGGGTGAATAATAAAGCAATTTAGTGAACAAATTGCTGACGATGGCTACATTTTTTCAGACGGTTTAGTCCAACAGTCAATAAATAATGGAGGAAAATGTCCTAAAAACTTGTAAGGAAGCAACCTTTTCACATACCTTCGCGGCCGACAAGCTGCCCGTGCACCCACTGTCATCACTATATGGACAAACTAAAAGATGCGCTACTCAAAACATTAACCAACATCGAAGGAAGTGGTTCCTTTGAAGCAGCAGGAATAAAGAACTACTCGCACCCCGGCCTCCAGGTGCAGGGCATCGGGGAGATCGGACTGCCCCTTTCGGCGGCCCAAACCAAGGAACTCATCGCACAGGCACACAAGGCCCCTTTTGGCAAAGGCAGCCAAACCATTACCGACACTTCCGTGCGCAGTGCGTGGGAGGTTGATGCTGGCAAAATCAGTTTCCAAAACTCCGAGTGGGCTACGCTTTTAGATAACATCATGGAGGAAGTGAAGGAGGGCCTAGGTATCGGGGACGCATCCGTAAAAGCCAATCTTTACAAACTGCTCCTGTACGAAACGGGCGATTTTTTCCTGACCCATAAGGATTCGGAAAAGGAAAAGGGGATGTTTGGCACCTTGATCGTGGGCTTGCCCTCCACCCACACGGGTGGCGAACTGTTCATCCGTTTCGATAGCAGGGAAAAAATAGTTGATTTTTCGGAGGCCACCAGACAATACAAAATTCCTTACGTTGCCTTTTTTGCCGATTGCGACCACGAAATAAAACCTGTCACCTCCGGGCAGCGGCTGGCTTTGGTGTATAACCTCGTACAATCGGGCAAAGGGACAAAAGTGCAAAGCCCCCGCTTGGGCGAGCAGGCGGAAGCATTGGGAGCGATTTTGGCCGGATTGGAGCCAACAGAAACTTCTTTCCCCAAAGCAGTGCTCTTGGGGCATCAATATACTCCGGCTAATTTTTCGCGCGACGCGCTAAAATTGCACGACCGCCCCCGTGCCGAAGCCCTTCTGACAGCGGCGGAGAAGGCCGGGTATTTTGCCTGTTTGGGTTTGGTAACACATTATCAGGCGGGTGAGTTAGAATATGAATATCGCGGTCGTAGCCGCCGCAGTTCCTGGTACGGCGACGACGACGACCTTTCCAATGGCACGATGGGTGAGGTGTATGAATCCTCTACCACGGTAAAGCATTGGCTCATGGAAGACACACCCGGTTTGGGAGAATTGGACTTTGAGCCAGCAGATATATGGTCGAAACACGAACTGGGTGCAGGAGAGGACCCCATTGAAAAAGATGCGGAAGGCTACACCGGTAATGCAGGTATGACGATGTCTTATTGGTATCATTACGGCGCGGTGATCTTTTGGCCAAAAAGCCAACACACAGAGGTGCTGTCGGGGGCTTCCACTGATATTCAATTGAATTGGATAGATTATTATTGTCGACATTGGGACGATCTTGCGCCTGAGTCGGCCAATATGTCGCGCAAGTTAGGGATACAATTGTTGGAAGCAAAGGCTGCGCATATTCGTGAGCACCACAGAAGCGATTACAGTCCGATTGCCAATATGCTGTTGCGCGCCAACGATGAAGTCCTTGTCGGGCAGTTGGCTCCGCTGCTTAGCGCAGCTTTCCATGAGATCAATATAGCATCGTGGGAGGATCTTTTGCAGCATTTTCGGCCCCAACTATTTGAGTCTGTTTTTCAGGCGGTAGCCGACCAGAAAAAGATCGGCATTACAAACCACCTGCTGAAGGTACTGACCCGGCTTGATTCCCTGCACACGCCCGCTATCCGCAGTTTTTTGCAGGGACAAATAGAACGGCTCCCGGGCTACCTTGACAAAATTGAACTGTCAAATTTTATCAAAGAAAGAACGCTCTGGCAACCGGAGTACTGCAATCGGGAGCACCTTGCGGCCTCCACCTCCGTGGTGGAACAAACGCTTGCCCTAAGCCTGCACCTCGATGAAAACGATGCGTGGGTGACAGAAGCCTTGTTTGTGTTGGCCAATCCTTTGCCGCGCCATTACGTCAACAAAGTACTGACCCCTATTTTGCTAAAATCCGGCGCAAACTTAGGGTTTCTGGGAACGGTCATCCATCGGCTTTGCGTAGAAGATTTGACTGCACGGGTCAACAATAAACCCACTCCGCCCCCGGACTGGCACCGGAAAATGCCCAAAATTGAGCACTATCAAGCATTCTGGGACGTTTTACGCCATTTTATCGGATCGCCCACGGAACGGGTGTTCGACTACCGGAAAGCACAAGCAGAGCGTTCTTCCATGGAAAGCGCCATCCAATCGGTGGAGATTGACTTAAAAATGGAGACCATCCGTACCGGGTCGCCCCACACGCTCAGGATCACCAAAACGCAGGATGCTTATGAAAAAACCATGAAAGAATGGCATGAGGATGAGGTGTTGTTGGAGCAACTTTCGCAGATGAGCATTTAGGAACGGGAAAACAGTATAAGTTACTGTTTACCCGTTCCTAAATATGCTGTTTGGCGTATTACACGCATTTGCAGCCGTTTAATTCGGGAATTTATTTTTATATTCTACGGTATAACTTTCTACCGATTCCATAAATCCCTCTGTCAGTATGGTTGTGTCCGCTGGCTGCGGGGTAATACGTACAAACTCGGTTGAACCACCGCGTGTTGTAATGACCAGCAATCCTTTGTTAGTGCGTTTGCAGTAAAAAAAGTTGAAGAGTTTGCCTTCTACGAAACCGCCACCGTGCAAAAGACTGAGACGGTCATGACTCAGAATGATCATCTTCGTGATCAGGATGGGTATTTTACGAAATACGGCTTCTGCTGCCTGCTTGACTATTGCCTTGACAAGCGGTGCCTTAGTTTTTTTGCTCTGGTTGATAAAACTTTGGTGATCGGCAAAATGATCCATAAAAAAGGAAAATATTTCACTAAAATCTTCGCTGTCAGCCAAAAGGGTCTCTAATTGTTTTAATTGATCAAGTGTCATAGTCTTATTATCGTTGTGAAAAGGTGATGCAAATATAGGAAGAAGTTTTGTAACAAAACTAAGGAACGGTATTAAGGAACGAGTAAGTAGTCCACAGTCTCACAAATTATTGATAATCAAGCAATAAAGAGACATCAAAACCGCAATTATTTCAACGCCACGTCAGCCTCTTTCACCAAAAAACCGGCGCTTTCTTCTGTTAGCCCGGCGGCATCCCATTTCAAAAGGGCTTCATCGGGCACTATTTCGATGGGCGTAATGCTGGAGGAAGCGGACGGAGCCGAATCATTGTAAGCAATATTGGAGGCCCGGTTATAACAGGAGATCATAGACCAGCGGGGTTTATTCGATAAATTGGCTTCGGAACGGTGTATCAGATTGCTATGGAAAAACAATATATCGCCTGCTTCCATCTCAACATACACTAACTCCATTGTTTTTAAGGACAAATCCACGTAATGTTGAGAAGCACCCACCTGCTCACCGGAAAATCCGTGTTCTATACGTCCAATTTTGTGTGAACCTTTGATGACCTGTAAACAGCCGTTTGATGTAGTCGCTTCGGTAATGGCTACCATCACCGACATCATTTGATTGGGCAGTAAAAATTCATTTTTATACCAATAACCATAATCCTGATGCCATTCCCATGCGCCTCCTACGTGCGGTTCTTTTTGCATCAGTTTTGAATGAAAATGACAAACCGCAGCATTGCCTTCCAGCAGTTTGTCAACGATATTGACCAAAGTTTTGCTTTTAGTCAACAAGCCGTAGGTATCATTTCCCGGTTTGTACCACAACGAAAGTTTGCTTCGCTTACCGGAACGGTCATTTACATTAATAGCATTTTTGCTAACCGTAGCATCAGCAATGGCTACTTCATAGAGTTTTTTTGATTCTTCCGGACTAAAATAGCCTTTTATAATCAGGTAACCGTCTTGATGATACTGATTAATTTGATCGGGTGTTAAAGGTTGTTTCGCCATGATGATACAGCATATTTAATATTTTTTTTAAGCACCCAAAAGTACGGCTAATTCTGTAATTGAGTATAAAAAATTAATTTTTTATATTTGAGCAGCCCGCCCCGGCACGAACGACACGGCTTCTGTTTATGCTTACAGATGCAACATTTTAAAACCCATCCCACCCCCACGCCACCATACGGCTAACTTTTTGCCCCTGCGCCATATCTATCGTTTTAACCCTTTTTGCACTCACCTTCTGCAGTGCCAAAAAATTTTTTGAAATTTTTTTCATCTTTTGAGTTACAAATCCCTTCTTACCAAGGATAAAGGAATAAAACAATCAACTCTATACGACCAATCCTGCTACTATTACTGCTGCTGGTGTTTGTTACCCCGGTTTTTGCCCAATGGGGGCTCCGTCCAACTAACCAGCCGACCCAACATCACCGATTTGCAGGGTGAAGCATCGAAAGGTATTGGAGGAGAAAGATTTGTGAAGCAGTTAAATCTTTTTGTTGTAATCGATAATCGCCTTTTGTTGTATTCAATAAACATTCACAAGTTAAATTTTTTGTAATGAAAATCAAAATCTTTAAGCACATTCTGCTGCTGTTTGCGGCAGTATTTTTCCTCTTTTCGGGAGTGGGTCTCTATGCCCAGCAAAGCATTTCCACCCCTGTTGCCAGTCTTAATGGCTTTGTTCTCAAAAAAACAACCAGCAATACTACGGTAGCATCAGGTGTTGTTTTTTCGTATACCATTGATTTCACCATTCCCGTCGGCGCTACCAACGTGATGATCACGGACGCGTTGCCTGCGGGTTTGGTCTATATGGCGCATAGTTTCACGGCACCCTGTGGGGCTGCTCCTACCGTAACAGTACCTGCCGTCAACTCCAATGGCGTGGTCATGTTTACCTGGGCTTCGGTGCCGGCGGGTTGCACGGGGTCTATTTCCATTTCGGTCATGTTTCCTCCGGGCACCACCTGCAACGGCGACGCCGCCCGCAATCGTGTCTGTATCAAAGGATTTGTAGGCAATGTACTCACAGAATTTTGCACCGAATTTGTCAGCACTACCGCCACGGCCGTCAATCCCTGGCGTGTTTCCAAATATTTGATCGGAAACGCTTCGGGCGGATCATGCTCCAACACGGCCATCAATGACACGGTTCGATACCGCATCTGTGTCTATAAAGACGTGGGGACTACCGGCCAAATGAACTTGTTCAATGGTGTCATAAATGATATATTGCCTGTGGGTGCCGTCCTAGTAGTCAATAGTTCCACTTGCGGAATGACTTTCGCCGGAAACACGATCACTTGGAACGTGGGCGCACTAAGCGCCGTTCCGATGTATAATATGGTCTGTTGTGATTTTCTGGTGTATTACCCGCCAGCCAATTTCCCAAATGGCACGACCATTACCAATTCGGCTACGCTCGTTGGTGGGCTGGGCTCTCCCAGCAAGCCTTGCGGCACATTCACCCAAAACAGCAATACCGTCAGTTTTCAGATCAACATTGCCCCAAAGAGCCAAATCTACAAATGGGTGAACACGACTGGCCAGCCAGGCTGCACGGGACAATACTGTATTTATATATGCAATAATGGAGGGGTTACGCTCAATCCCTTCAGCATCACTGATAACCTCCCCAATACCCTGACCGGATATACGATTGGCAGCAATTCGAGCAATGTGTCCGCTAATATTTTAGGCAATGTGCTAACAGCCAATTCCACGGCAGCATTACCACCGGGCGGCAGTGCGTGGATATATGTCAATTTTACAATTCCGCTCACAGCAACAGTAGGATCCACCATTACCAATTGCGCAACTTTATCCTCCCCACAATTGATTACCCCGGTAACCGCCTGCGCTTCCTTTGTCGTCAAAGCGCCTATGGCGAAGCCTTGTGTGTGGAAAGAAGTATGTTCCAAAAAACCGGCCTACCTGCCGGGGGATATGTTTATCTATCGCCTGCGGGTACAAAACATAGGGGGCTTGGCCATTACGGGCGCGGTTGTGACCGATGTGCTGTCACCCTATCTGACTTACGTAGGCCCACCCACTTATTATACCTCCGGCACCTGGAACATCGGTTGTTCGCCAGCAGGCACCCCTTGGACTGGCGTAACATTTTCACAATCGGGCCAAACCCTGACGTTCAACCTGCCTCCTATACCCGCCTCCTGCCAAAGCCTGTTCTATGGCAATTCCGGGCAGTATGGCACCTCCAATGTGCCGTTTTATTTCATTGAGTTCAAAGTGATGGTTAAAGCGGACGCACCGATTGGGGTGGTACCGAATAACTTCACCATTGCTGGTGGCAACTTGGCTAACCCGGAGACTTCCAACACCGACTATGTCAACATCACTGGTACAACGGGTTTTAATTTAACCAAAACGTTAGTGGCTCCTGTGAGTGGCATCGTCGCTCCTGGTGGTTCCGTGGATTTTAAATTGCAAATGAACATCAGTGGCACGACGGCGCTTTGGCGCGCCCTGTCGGTTGATCTTTTACCGAGGGACCATGTACCCGACCGGCGCTTGCTATCATCCTGTGCCAATCGGGGCAGTACCGCAGATTTGGATTATCAAGGCCCGACCACCTCGGTTCCTGGTGGTGTTGCAGGTCCGCGATTTCATGCAGGCACCAATTTGAACCTAAATGCTGTCACGGTACCTTCTGTTACGGGAACGTATTTTGCTTCCAGTTGTACGGGAGGCCCGGTAGCAGGTATCTGGTTTTGGCCTTTAACACCCGTTACGAAAAATGTTGGATTTTTATTCAATGGTGCCCTGATTCCCCCGACAACCACCTCCATTGACTTCAAAGCCAAAATGTCAGTGGCTGCCCAAAACGGTCAGGTGGCCTGCAACTCTTTTGCGGCCAATGCTGCCAAACGTTTCTTGATTAACAGCACCACCCTGCAATACGTGGCAGGTACAGAGCAGGAATCGAATAATGTCTGCGTAAAGGTGGTTGGCGCTTTTAAGTGCGACACTTTGGTGAAACCGAAGTTTGATCCAAAGTGCTGCAATTATGAGATTACGGTACAAAACAACTCCGGCTCGCCCATCTCCTCTATCTGGTACAATGTGAACTTGGGCAGCATACAAGGTGCCAGTGCTAATGGCTGCACGAATACAGCAACCATTGGGGCTACAGCAGGCAATTTTATGTTTACCCCGCCTTGTGCTATTAATCCTCAACTGTATTTTGATGCGATGGGCAACATAGTGGGATGGGTCAGTGTTCAATTGACTATTGTACACGCCAGTGGTGACACCTGCCGCACTAATTTCAAATTCAAATGCAATAATCAGGTGCAAGATCGCTGTGATTCCTTAGTAGTGAAACCGTTTGTCTTTAACAACCTAAATGCGTCTGGCCGAACCTTTACGGTGTTCAATCTTCAAAATCCGGCCAGCCCTATTTGCAATATTGACATTAAAGTGGGCACGTTGGTGGGCACTAATTTCACCACACTGCCCTGGTGGCTGGGTGGTGGCATGGTACTCCCGAACAATGTTGGGGTAAATGCTTCTGCACAGTTTAACTCCATCGGAGGCCAATATTCCAAGTTGCCCAGCAATCAGGCCAACGTCAACGTGCCGACCTTCCAATCGGTTTCGTTCAACCTTGGTGTGGATTATGTGTATGTCAATGTAGGCAACGTGGCGGTGGTGCTGATCATGAACCATTGCGATGGCACTATTTGTCGCGATACCTTCCGGTGGGGGCCGGTGATTTTTGCACCCAAAAGCCCAAGTATTATGACGGGTGCTGCGAATCGCTCCATAGATAAAGTATTTGCCGACCAAATCGCGCTGCGCGGTGGTGGCGACCTGCGTCCGATTAAGTATGTAGCCTTTAGGGTGCCGGAACAAAGCCCTGCCGAGATATTTGCTGTATCGGCAGCGACACTTGATGCTGCGGACGCGCTCAAACGCGGAACAGCCCAATTAATCGTGACGGGTCAATCTGCTAAAACGGCGCTGTTTGAGTTCGAGCGCCCGGTCGTACTGGAACGCGATGAACTGTCGCCCAAGATTAATATGGTTTTCATACATGCGCTGCCTGAACTGAAATACACTTACTATGATGAAAATGGTCAGGAACTCGGCACACAGACCCTTCATTTCGGTACCGAAACCAAGCAAGGCAGTATCCTGCAAACGTCTGGAAACGGCCTGTTGGAAGTTTTCCCGACTCCAGCCACTGGTCGGGTGAATATCCGCTATGAATTGCCGAAAGACGGCCCTGTCCAATTAGCACTCTATGATGCTGTCGGACGGTTAGTACGGCAATTAGAAGATAGTGAAAGTAATGCCGGGCCCCACAATTTGCAAGTTGATATACAAACCCTCCCCGCCGGCACGTATTTTGTGCGGCTGACTACCGAAGCGTTTCAGGCAACAAAGCCGTTGATTGTGAAAGAATAGATTGAAAGTATAAACAATATATTTCTAATCGGGCCGCTTAAAAAGCTGTTGCTTTTTGAGCGGCCCCACTTTTGAGGGTATCAGGCATAAGGCTTAGGAAGGGTGTCAAAACCCATCCCACCCCCACGCCACCATACGGCTAACCTTTTGCCCCTGCGCCATCTCTATCGTTTTAATCCTTTTTGCACCCACCTTCTGCAATGCCTTGTACACCGCCGGCAGGTTGTTTTTTTTAGAAATCAGCGTAGAAAACCAGCGGCAGGCACCAGGAATTTCTGCACTTTGTTCGATCATACGGCGGACAAATGCCACTTCGCCGCCAGGATACCAGAGTTCCGTTTTTTGACCGCCAAAATTCAAATGAGCTGTGTTGGATGGTTGAATGCCCAAGTTTTTCCATTTTCGCACGGTGCCCGCTTCGGCAGCCTCCGCAGAAGCATGAAAAGGGGGATTGCACATGGACACATCGAAGCGCTCCCCGGCAGCAAGTATGCCTTTAAATATATTGGATGGTGAAGGTTGCAAGCGGCAAGTAATGGCATCCGCCAGGCCGGGATTGGCCGTCAGGATGCGCCGGGCCGCAGCGATGGCGTTAGGGTCAATATCTGTTCCAACAAAACGCCAACCATATATCTGATGCCCAAGCAATGGATAAATACAGTTGGCCCCCACCCCGATGTCTAACACCGAAATAGATTTTCCACGTGGAATAGCGCCTTCATTACCCTCGCTCAACAGGTCTGCGAGGTAGTGCAGGTAATCCGCCCGGCCAGGCACCGGCGGGCAGAGGTACTGCGCGGGTATATCCCAAAAATTGATACCGTAAAAGACTTTAAGCAGCGCCTTATTGAGCGTTTTGACCGCCGCTGTATCGGCAAAATCCACAGATTCTACGCCATAGATATTGCGTGACACAAAAGACGCAAGGTCCGGACAGGCACGGATCAACTGCGGGAAATCGTAACGATCCCGATGAAGATTGCGCGGATGAAGACCTGTTTTTTCGTTGGGATGAGGGTGCGGTTTTGGGGGCATAAGTGTATATATAGTGTAAAATGTAGAATAATTATTTGCAATTCATAAGGTATTGGCCATGATACAGCGCCGCTATGCTGTAATTGGTGGCCGTGCCGACCTGCTCAATGCCGCCGAGGTAATGCGTCACATTATTGGTGGCGGCATTGGTGATTTTGCTCGATTTATTCCCCGCCGCGTCATATACCCAATCTATGATGTTGCCGTTATCAAACGTTACACGCTTGGGCATATTGTGGTGGAAACAAGAGACCGTTTTGGTGAGGGCCGATACGCGGTTTTTTTTTGGGGGGGGTATAATGTGGCCGAATACCACAGTGTACATACGCCACAATATCTGGTCATTTTTTGAAATATAATTATGGCAAGCGGAGCCTGGCGGATACTACACCCAAGGCAGAAGCCTTGATGCGAACTGTACAGGCGGAAAAAAGCGGGAAAGGAATTGCCCCGGAAATTATCCTTGGAATCCCTTTCCCGCTTTTTTCCGCAAATACTGTTGCCTTGCGTTGATCTATATACCTTATTTCACGATCATTTTATAGTCCGTTTGCGCACTGCCATCAATCAGTTGCACATAATAAATCCCGGAATCCAACCCCGGCAGACTTAAATTGACTACATTATCTCCCACCTGAATGATCTCATCCTGCATCAATACCGTATTACTAAATTGATCAATCACATAAAGATGAACCATTTCCGGCCTGTAGCCCAAAAGATTGACCATTACCGCATCTGTAAATGGATTTGGGGAAACACTCGTTATATTTACTCGGTCTCCGGTGATACCATCTACGGTTTTTGTTGTACAAGACAGCGGCCCATTTGGTAAGCGGGTACACAAGGGCACATAAATACAATATTGCGCAACACACAACTCTTTGTCGATCACCGTAATACAGTAATCGCCGGGAAGGAGTAGCGGGCACGCCATCAGGCCACTTTGCTGATAGCCATTGGGGCCGGTCCAGCGGATAGAAATTAGCTGATTGATCATTGCAAAGTCCGTCCAGAGCATAGCAGCGCCCGGTTCTTTGCCAAAAATAATATTAGTTTTACTGATTTTAAACTGTGCGTTTCCAGATATTGGAACTACCAGCAACGAAGCGGCAAAAAGAAAATATTGAAATGATTTCGTGATGTTTTAAATTTTAGTGATGTTAAATTTTTTCTTTCTTTCTGCATCATAAAACACCTCTATCTTATGCCGCAGCAAAACATTGGAGCCACACAGGTATTTTTGGTCAATAATGAGCAGTGAATGAGCATAAGCAGACGGGATTACAGGCAAGGTATTCTCCTTAGGAATAGAATAGGTATCTAAAAACCTACTTTGATTGCTCGCTACAAAATTTCCGAAAAAAGTAGAACCGATGTCCTGACCAGTATATTTTAGAACATCGTTTACCGTAACAATAAACACTCCATTGGCCTTCATAAGTGCTATCCAATCTTTCCGCACTTCTGCAATGGTAAAATTAGGCGTAATAACGATGTCTTCTGAGATCAGGTGATTGGCGTAAGTAGAAGAGGGTTGGTTGCCTAACTGTAAGGAAATATCAAAATCAGAAGGGTGGAAAGCCGTAGTTTGATAGACTATCGAAGGTATTGGCGACACAGGAATCGCCAAAGGAGCACAACCTGGAGTACGCAGATTGATGGTTTGATTGATGCTAATTACCCCCGGATCTTTTTTAAATGACTCTTTCGAGTCATCTCGAAAGTACATATCTACTAAAATTTGGTTCCCATTCCAAGCTGATAATACTTCAACTTCTATTACCACCTGACCCGTCGTATTTTCATTATAGGAGGTACCCTGGTCATCTAATATTTTTTTTTCAAAGCTTTGAGTAGCCACGGAACCGTCTGCAAATTTGAACTTAATACCCGGGTTATTGGCCGCTAATCCAAAAGTATAAGGGCCGCTGTTGTATATGTCAGTTAATGGCCCATTATTTGCACTACAGATTTAATCTCTATCAACATACTGCAAAACCATTTTGAATTTTTCTCCTTTGGATACTTCATAAGTAGCTCCGTCCCCTCCGGATGTAACGGCAATTCCAATGGCATCACCATTATTTCCGCAATTGGTAGAACAACTAAATCCAAAAGAAATAGCATTAGGATCAGGAATGAATTCCTGTGTGCTCAGTGTGTTCGCCATTAACAGTCAAATAAATATGAGAATTTTATTCATAATTTTGGTGATTGAATAGTAAAAATTTTAGTTCCCACAAATATTTCTAAAAAAAATTCCAAAAAACCCACATAATTTGCATAAAGTTATGTTCATACACCATATCTTTATGCCCTATAATTATATTTTATGCGCACAGGACATAATATCGAAAATTACCGCGATAAACTCGGATGGTCGCAGGAAATATTAGCCAAATAAATCGGTAAAAAACAATCCGACATCAGCCGAATTGAATCCAACCTTCAGGACATCACCCTCGATGAATTGGATGAATTTGCCAAAGCCCTGAAAATCACGTCAGGAGAGTTGTTGAGATTGAGTGGTCTTACCATAAATATAGACTCCCAGCAAGGTGGACAAAATGACAACGTGACCAACCACCACCTTACCCCCGAAGCATTTATGAATGAACTCCGCGCCGGACTCCGCGCCAGAGACGAAGAAATACAGTTTTACTGCGATAACGCCCGGCAAATGATGGAACAACTCCGCGAGGCACACCGGCAGACGGATACCTTGATAGAACAGGTAAAAAAATTAGTGGAAAAAGTTATCCAGATATGAGGAGCGATTGATTTGTTGAAGTGAGGCTCGGACTTGCCGACGATGAACTGTTTTGACCGAATACTGTTGAATTATAAACTTTTTTATGTCCCCCCATGCTGCGCCATTCATTCGGCTGCTGCTGCCTTTTGCCAGCGGCATCGCCATCGGAAATGCGGTATCTAATCCGCTGCCGGGTCTGTTATGGATATTGATATTAGGCAGTGTGGCGGCGTTTTTTTGGTCAGAAAAGCCCTTCCATTTTGATAAAAGGCATTATTTTGGCCTTTTCGCGGCGATTTTATTGTTTCTACTGGGCTATTATCAGGTCACCCGCTACGACGAGCGGTTAGACCGCCGCCATTTTTCACATCAACCGGGGGTGTTGCACTATTGTATCGGTGTGGTGGATGAGCCACCCTCCAAAGGCACCCGAACCCGTATAGCCCTCCGGGTAGAAGGTACCGGAATCACGGCGGATTCCCTGAAACCGGGTTCCGGACGACTGCTTTTGTTGCTGGAGCCAAGCCCAAAAAGTGACAGCATCCGATATGGTGACCGATTGGGTATCCAAGCCGTGATACGCCCGGTGCAACCACCCCTCAACCCAAAAGCATTTGATTATCGGCAATACTTAGCCCGCCAAAATATCCACCACTCCGCCTTCGTGGATGCCGATTCGGTCATGATGCTCTCTTCCGGGCATGGCTCCCGGGTGTGGCGCATGGCCTATACCAGCCGCGACTGGCTGCTGGCCCTCCTGAAACAACATTTTCCCACTCCTGATGAATATTCAGTAGCCGCTGCCCTGTTGGTCGGCTACAAAGACGAGCTCTCCGATGAACTGCGCACCGCTTACACCGAAACCGGGTCCATCCACGCCTTAGTAGTGTCCGGTTCCCACGTAAGTGCTTTGTTTTTTGGCCTGATGCTGCTGCTTGGCCGATTGCCCATTTATGGCCACCGGGCGCGGTGGGTGGAGCTATTGCTGGCATTGCCGCTAATTTGGGCCTTTACATTTCTGACTGGTGCCACGGCCTCCGTCATGCGGGCAGCCATCATGTTTTCCATTTATCTTTTCGGGAAAGCCCTGTGGCGCGATGCCAATGTCTGGAATGTGATGGCATCTTCTGCCTTTGGGTTGCTGATCTTTCAGCCTTATTTGTTGTTCGATGCGGGGTTCCAGTTGTCTTACGCCGCAGTAGCCGGCATGGTATTTTTTTATCCGCGTTTTTACCAATTGTCCCCCATTTTTCCTTATTGGGCAGACTGGCTTTGGAAGCCTTTTTTGTTAGGATGTGCCGCACAATTGGGTACTCTGCCGCTTTCCTTGTATTATTTTCACCAGTTTCCGGTGTATTTTTGGCTGTCGGGATGGGTCGTCATGCTGGGCGGCGGGTTGTTTTTAGCCGGAGGTGCTTTACTCGTGATTTTTCATCCCATTTCATCGGTCATAACCAACTTGATCGGTCACATTCTGTACTATGCAGCCAAATTGCTCAACTGGCTGATCTTTCAGATTCAGGCGTTACCCGGCAATGTGATCGAAAATATTTGGATCAGTCCGGCGGGCATTATTTTCCTCTTCCTCCTCGTGCTGGCTTTTGCCACGGCACTCGAAACGCGGCAAGGGCGATGGGTAGCTGTCATGGTTGCGGCCTTAGCCGTGCTGAGTGCTGAAAGGATGGGGCGTTTTATGCACGCACAGGAACACCCGAAAATAGTGATTTACCACGCGGGAAAAGCACGGATAATTGATTTTTTTGACGGGGGCGGGTGCACAACGCTGTCCGACACCCTGCCGGAAAAACGCACCTTCTTTACTGCGGGCAACAACAGGCTGGCTTCCGGGGCAACTTCCGGAAAAAAATATTATTTCAGCGATACCCTGCGGCTGCAAAACCAGAATTTATTGGCAGATTTTCCTTTTATCGGATTTTATACCCAAAAAATAGTGTGTTTAGACGGCAAAACCCATCCGAGTGAACAGCAAAACTATCCAAAAGATATTCAGGTAGTCATTTTTTCTCATAATCCGAAAATATCGCCCGATTGGTGCCATCAGCAGTTTCCAGCGGCGTTGTGGGTATTGGATGCCACCAACTCGACGCGATGGATAGAAAAATGGACCACTGCCTGCCAGCAAATGCACCCCAACTATCATAATGTGACGGAGCAGGGGGCTTGGGTTTGGGAGCAGTAAATCATGACTCTGCATGGCTGGTTTCGGCCAACCCGCCTCCCGCCAGGTCATGTCCTTCTGAAGACAGCAACGCTAGCCAAAAATGTTTTAAGTTTTTCAATAGAATAGTGCTTTATCGGATTAAAAAGCCCTATACTATTTTGTCGGATTTTCAGAAATTTGCGTAACACCTTCATTTTAAAGCACTTTAATCATAAAACAAATCATTTAAATCAGTTATAAACATTTATTATTATTGTTATTTATTAGTAACTGATTATCAAATATATTTAAACGAAAATCATTGTTGATAACTTTGGCCTTTTCACAACAGTTATGCACATTCCTCCACAATTCATTTTGGCGCTGCACCCAAAAAGTGTTGACAGCCGATGAATTGTTAACAACCGGGTAGCCCCTCCAGTTCTGCTAACAACACGGCGACTGTTGAAACGATCAACACCTGTCTGTTGAATAGTTATAGACAGCGTTGTTGATAAGTCCATAACCGGCTCATTTCTCGCGTATAAAAATGTGGATAACCTGTGCATAAAGTGGGTAACAAGTCTGAATAGCATTTGCACTATAAGCAGTTATGAAGTTACCAACAAGCTAACACCACTGATGATGGAGGGGGCAAAAATTTAATTAATTATAAAAAATCATTGAAGCCTTACCAGTTTTCAAAAAAATGCTTAGGATAAAAATTATTTTTGTTTTAAAGTAAATGTTAAAGTTTGGATAAATATACCTTACATAAGCAGCCTTTTCCGTACATTTGTTGTCATAAGGAATTAGTGATACGGGAACTAAATGATACCGCTCAAGTTTTGGTTTATATTCAACTATTTTTTGTGCGTTTTTTTGATAAATTTATTAATTCCCGCGTCACGGACACCATCTCTTTTCACACGTAAAACAATAATTTTAACTCATGCAAAAAGTAATTTTTTGTGTAGCATTCTTCTTTGCGTTGGGCATAACTGCCGTCAATGCACAATCTTGCCATTCTGCCGCCAGTGCAGGCAAATCCTGCTGTGCAGGTAAAATGGCCTCTGCCGCTGCCGCTGATCCTTCCATTGAGAAGCGTGTTGCCGATAACGGTGCTGTTGCGTATGTTCGCAAAGAATCAGATCAGCAAGGCAACGTAAAGTTTGTCAGCGTACAATTTGATGAGGCTTCCAGTGCATTCGTAAATGTTGCACCAAAAACAGCCACTGCCGAAGCAAAAATTGGCGCAACTAAAAAAGAAGGATGCTCTTCTGCCGAGAAAAAAGCGTGCTGTGCTGCTAAAGGAGCAGGAAAATCCTGCGCTGGAGAAAAAGTTGAGCAGTAGTAGCACGGGAATGATTTATTTGAATAAAGGATACCAGTATAATTTTTTTGCAAAAAAATTATACTGGTATCCTTTATTCAAATAAATCATTTACAGAAATAAGTGTACAATTACACCACTATAAGGAGATTTGTGGTATACAAAAAACGGGTTTGAAACAACAAATGGTTGTTTTAAACCCGTTTTTATATACCTAAATTACAAATAGGTACAAGAATTTAAAAAAATGTTGTACCTATGCGCTACGGTATCAGTAGGTAAGTAGTTATGCGTTATTCATTATGAGTTCCACAACTGTTTGATTGTGTGATTTTTGCATGAAATTATAACTGCGTTTATTACAGCATACCCACCTATTCAGAAACCGTCACTGTTACATCTAAAAATCTTGTGTCTTGTGTCTAAAGTCTTGTGTCTAAAGTCTGATGTCTCATATCTCGTATCTCATATCTCGCGTCTTGTGTCTTAAAGTCTGATGTCTTGTGTCCAAAGTCTTGTGTCTCATGTCTGATGTCTTGTGTCTGATGTCTTGTGTCTGATGTCTTGTGTCTGATGTCTGATGTCTTGTGTCTGATGTCTTGTGTCTGATGTCTGATGTCTTGTGTCTGATGTCTTAAAGTCTTCTGTCTAACTAACTTATGTCTCGTATAGCCTTTTACCTTTCTGCGGCCCTAATTGTCCTTTCGGCTTTTTTTTATTACCCGAAATGGCAGGAACCCCGTACCGAAGCCACCATCGGATGGGACGTGTCAGGGTATTATATGTATCTGCCGGCCGCGCTGATTTACGGAGATTTAAAAGAAGCGCGATTTTTAGATAGTATTATTACCAAATACCAACCGACGCCGGGTGTATTACAGGGCTTTCGCCTGCCCAATGGTCGGTTTGTCATGAAATATTCCATCGGACAAGCATTACAGTTTTTACCGTGGTTTACGGTGGCGCACATAGTGGCCAAGCCATTGGGCTATCCTGCCGACGGATTTTCGTTACCTTATCAGGCCGCTATCAGTTGGGGGAGTTTGCTGATCGCCTTGCTGGGACTTTGGATTACCAGACATAACCTCCTCAATTGGTTTTCTGAACGCACTACTGCTATTACCCTCTTGTGCTTGGCATTTGGCACCAACTACCTAAATTATACGGCTTTTGATGGTGCCATGACGCACAACTGGTTGTTTACGGTGTACAGTCTGTTGATTTTTAGCACCATTCATTTCTATAAAACGCCCTCCTTCAAATGGGCTGCCGCCATCGGACTTTTGTGCGGCTGGGCGACGCTTACCCGGCCAACAGAAATTATTTCTGTTGTATTACCCCTGCTTTGGGGTATTGGTTCTATGTCAGATTTGCGGGAACGAATCGGTTTTTTGAAAACTAATTTTGCTAAAATAGCCGTGGCTGTGGCTTTTATGATGGCTATCGGGAGCATTCAATTCCTGTACTGGAAATATGTGTCCGGCAACTGGGTGGTATATAGTTACGAAGATCAGGGCTTTAGTTGGCTCAAACCACACGTACAGGATGTACTCCTTAGTTATCGGGCTGGCTGGCTGACTTGGTCGCCCGTGTTTATCATAGCAATATTTGGTTTTTTTGCACTCCGGCAACAACATCGGACTATTTTTAGTGCCTTATTATTGTTCTGCCTGCTTTTTTTCTATGTCACTTCGGCTTGGGATATTTGGTGGTACGGTGGCAGCCTAGGTTCTCGGGCGATGGTACAAAGTTATGCGGCCTGGGTATTTCCATTAGCGGCAGGCATCCAATGGGTCATTTCTCGAAAATGGAGCCAATATATTTTTGTTATTATAGCAGGGGTATTTATTTGGGCAAACCTTTGGTGGACCAATCAAGCGCATAAAGGTGATGGTTTGTTTGTTTCAGAACAAATGACCCGACGTTTTTACTGGCAGGTCATCGGGAAATCGGAGCTGCAACGCGATTGGCTCAAACTATTGGACACCAAAGACTATTTTTACGGCTCGGAGCGCAAAAATGTGCGCACCATATTCAGCAAAAATTTTGATACAGATTCAATACATATCATTGCTGTGGATCCGATCGGCGGCGCAAAATCCTGGTTGTTGGATCGGGACAATCAGTACACCCCGGAGTACGAGTTGCCCATTCGGCCCGGCGAAGCAAAATGGCTACGGACTTCGGTTGCCATCAAAGCCGACCCCAAAGAATGGGAATTTTGGCGGATGACCCAGATGATTGTGCGGTTTTATAATGGCGATAAAAAAATTAAAGAAAGAATGATTCGCCTGCACCGCCACGTAGAAGGCAATGAAATCCGCACGGTTTATATGGATACCATGCTGCCCAAATGGCATTTTACCAGTGCAACTATTTATCTTTGGCACGCAGACGGCGACAAAGCCTTGCGGGTAGACGACCTGACTGCGGAATTGTTTGATTGAGGCTTTAATAGACATCAGACATCAGACACAAGACATCAGACTTTAAGACATCAGACATCAGACACAAGACATCAGACTTTAAGACACAAGACATCAGACTTTAAGACACAAGACATCAGACTTTAAGACACAAGACATCAGACTTTAAGACACAAGACATCAGACACAAGACATCAGACACAAGACACAAGACATCAGACTTTAAGACACAAGACATCAGACACAAGACATCAGACACAAGACACAAGACATCAGACTTTAAGACACAAGACATCAGACACAAGACACAAGACATCAGACACAAGACATCAGACACAAGACATCAGACACAAGACTTTAAGACATCAGGCACAAGACAGAGAGTAAAACACCAAAACATTAAAACACTAAAAAAATGAAATTTCCACATCCCATCCCTATCCGTACTATTGCTGAACGATTTGGCATACACCAGATAATCGGTGATGACACATTGATGGCTACCGGTATCAACGAAATTCATAAAGTCACGCAGGGTGATATCGCGTTTTCTGACGTGAAGAAGTATTTTTCTGCCACTTTGGAAAGTGCTGCAACCGTCATTTTGCTCAATGAGCCTGCGGAGTGTCCGCCAGGCAAGGTGATATTGGTGACAGATCGCCCTTTTGAAATATATGATACCCTTATCCGGGAATATCGCCCGTTTGATCCAGTAGTTTCGCCCGTACACCACCAGGCAAAGATACACCCAACGGCGGTGATTGAACCCGGAGTCATAATCGCTAATCATGTACACATTGGTGCACACTGCTACATACAAAGCCACGTGTATATTGGGGAATACACCCACATCGGCGACCATGTACAAATCGGAGCAGGCACCATTATTGGTACCGATGCTTTTTATTTTAAAAAACATCCTGATGGCACCCTGCAAAAATGGCGTTCCGGGGGCCGTGTCATCATACACAATCACGTGGATATCGGTGCAGGTTGCACCATTAATAAAGGGGTAAGCGGTGATACGGTGATTGGGGAAGGCACCAAATTGGATTGTCAGATTCATATCGGCCATGGGGCAGTCATTGGTCGAAACTGTCTGCTCATGGCCCAGGTAGGCATTGGCGGCAAAACCATCGTGGAAGATCAGGTCATTTTATACGGACAGGTAGGCGTGGCCCAAAATCTGCATATAGGCAAAGGAGCGGTTGTATTGGCCAAATCAGGCGTTTCAAAATCACTCGAAGCCGGAAAAACGTATTTTGGAATACCTGCAGAGGAAGCGCGAGGGAAATACCGGGAGTTGGCAGCACTGCGCCAATTGCCGGAGCTATTAAAAAAAAGTGAAAAATAGTTTTGTGTATCAGCAGATTTTAGCAACCTTTGTCGTGTTACAATGGCTGGAGCCGAATGTTGCGTGGTCTCAAAATAATTTTTTGCTGACCAGTTATGACTCTGTCGCTCTGCAACCAGCAGCCCTTGATACTTTGCGGATGTTTCATGGCTGCCAAAAACAAATACCACCTGCTTTCGAGGTTCAGGCGTTACTCGCGCTGGCGCATTACCCCGAATTGCACGATGCACCTATTATTTTAGGATAAAAAAAGCCAAATTACCCTATTCATCCCGACCGAAGTTGGGAAGCCTGATAAACCCATTTGGAAATAAAAAATATTTGATTATTATCAGCAGCAAATCAACCGCACTAAGAGAACCAACCTTATTGAAAAACTTGAATTTTAATGCACAAATTGGCGCTTTAGGGCATGAGTTAGCACATACTGCTTATTTTCACCAACATAAAAAACGCACCATTCTTCGGGATGGTGTGAAATACGGAATATCCATTCGGTATAAAGAAAAATTTGAAAAAATGACCGAATGGCTATTCAGCATGGATTAGGCTCTCAAATTTTAGTATGGAATAAATCCGTATATCCGGTTAAAATCCGGGATGGTAAAAGAGCAACAATATATTACACCCCCGCTGAAATTAAGGAAATACTGACCAACTCAACTCAATTAAATTAATTTAACACATAAAAGATATGTTACAAAGTCTTAGTCGTTACTGGTGGGTACTCGTCGTACGCGGGTTGATATCCATCGTTTTTGCTATTTTTGCTTTCATGAATCCCAAAGCAGCCTTTACTACCCTTGTTCTGGCGCTCGGTATCTTTTTTTTGGCAGATGGCCTGATGGCGTTGTACCTCGGTGCCGGAATGCGTAAAAATGACCGCGATTGGTGGATGGTACTATTAGAAGGGCTGCTGGGAGTTGGATTAGGCATCCTTACTTTTATCAATCCGGATATTACCGCCGCTGCAGTGCTGCTTTTTGTAGCCCTATGGTGTTTAGTAACGGGCGTTTTTGAAATTTCTACCGCCATTCGGTTGCGCGAAGAAATTGACAACGAATGGCTATTGGGCATTGCCGGAGCCATATCTATTGCCTTAGGTCTACTCATACTCATCAATCCCACTGCCGGAGCGTATTCCCTCACGATGTGGATTGGTTTTTATGCCTTGATGTTTGGAGGGCTGATGGTGATGCTGGGCATTCGGGTGAAGCAAAAGGCTACTGTGTAGGTGGTCTGCAGTTAAACAGTAACCAATTATGAGAAGTTTTAACACATCGGGGCCAAATATTCCTGCACAACACTACACGTTGGCGCGGGAAGTACTCATTTTAAAAGGATTAAATTTAGTTCACGACAATCGCTATTTCACCATTTGGGCACCGCGCCAAACGGGAAAAAGCACCTATTTCCGTTTGCTAAAGGGCGATTTGGAAAAAGCAGGCTTTCAGGTTATCCATTTTAACGTAGAAAATTACAAAGAAGAATACCTAAGCGGTTTTTTGAGTAAACTTAAAATAGAATTGGAAAGTACAGGATTAACGCCTCCTGATTTCACAACATTTAGTCAATTTTCCCGCTATATCGAAACCGTTCAAGACCGGCGCTTGGTACTGATTATAGACGAAATAGAAGGATTAGACCCCGATTTGTTTGGCCAGTTTTTGCATACCATCCGAAACCTCTATCACTTTCGGGAAAATCACTGCCTCAAAAGTACCATATTGGTGGGAGTATCAAATATCGTGGGCGTGGTGGGCGACAACGCCAGCCCGTTCAATATTGCCGATAACCTCCTCGTTCCCCATTTCACGGCTCCAGAAACCACCGAACTCCTCGCACAACACACGCGGGAAACCGGGCAGGCCTTTTAAAAAAAGGTGGTGAATAAAATATTTGAAATCACCGCAGGACAGCCCGGCCTCGTGAATGGATTTGCCAATCAATTGGTGACCCGGTGGCCCGACCGACTCCGAATCGGATACAAACAATATTTGGAAGTAGAACACTGGTACCTCAACGTTGCCATTGATAAAAATTTTGCCAACATCCTCAACAAGCCAAATGAGTACCGCGCCTTTTTGGAAGCCTTGCTTTTTACGGAAGTTGAAATTCCATTTAAAATTGACCGGCCGGCCATTAAATCCCGGCACATTAACGGTATTATCCGGGAAAACGAGCGGCAGTTAGTAGAGTTTTGGGTGCCTTTTTACAGGAAACGATTGCACGCAGCCTATTATCCATACACCAATGGCGAAAAAGGCGAAATCGGAGCCAATATCCACGCAGCGGAATATTTCACTGCTGATGGCCAACTGAATCTCGATAAATTGATGAGCGAATACAAAGCCTACGCACAGCGAAGAGGTTTTGGTGTGTTTCGGGAAAAAGATAAAGACGGCAATTTTCTATCCATCAAAGAAGCAGGCTTGTTTTATAGTTTTGAAACTTTTTTGTCAGCCTTTTTGGTGCAGGCCAAAGAGAGCAGTTACCCGGAAGCGCAGGTGGGACTTGGACGCAGCGACCTGATCGTGAACATACGCGGAAAGGAATTACTTTTTGAAGCCAAAAGATATTATGGCGAGACGCAATTTGTAGAAGGGAAAGGCCAATTAGCTTATTACGCCCGAAAATTGGGGCAAAAACGCGCCGTTTATGTGGTATTTACACCACAGTACCTGCGTTATCCGGCTTCCGTAACAGTAGGTAATGAGATTATCCGAAAAGTCGAGATCATCACCCATCTGATTCCTTGTGATAACGTAAAAGATTTTGGAGTATAATAGCCGGCAACAGACCTTTACGGACTGCGGGCCATAGTCTGTCTGACTTATTTTAGTGCTCTTCTGATCTGGTTTAAATGCCGGTTCAGGTGAATAATAAAAAAATGGCACATACTACCCCAACTCATTTTGCCCGCTAAAGGGTGGCGAAAAACCGCTTTATCCGCCAATTCATCCGGTAAATTATTGAAAAAAACATTCCACTGGCTGCGAATGGCAGTCCACCGTTCGCGGGTATGCGCTAAAGAAATATAGTCGGGCAGTTTGTCCGTGTCTAAATTAGCGGGGGCTTTAACTTTTACGGGTAACATAAAAATTAGCCTTACTTTTAATAAACGCCAGCTACTTCTCCAATCAGCCCGTTTGAAATCGGCTTTTCCTTCTTTGGCAAAACCCAATTTTTTTTGCACATAAGCAAAGGATAATTCTTCGGACAGCACCAAGTGTTGTGCCGTTTGCAGGGCTGACCAGCCACCATTAGCCGGTTTTCGATTGAGGATATTATCGTCGTAATTGGCCAGTTCGTTGAGCAGTCTGGTTACCTGCTGGTCATAGCGATCGTTGAATTGGCGGATGCTATTTTTAGGCATCTTAGATTGTTTTAAAAAATCAATTTTAAACTGTCTCTCAGCCCGTCGTGTTTCAGATCGTGCTGTGACCAATAAGCCGACATCAAGGTTGCTTTTCGGGTACCTTTACTCATCAATTTTCCATTGTCGGTTTCTTCCCAACTGATGATGCGATAAGGCGAAGCAGATTCATATCGAATGGTCAGAACGCGTGGTACTGATTCATAAGTAATTTTCAGCATACTTTCCCGCTCACCTGTTTCCACGGTAATTGCAGCAGTTTGTGCCTGATAATCTTTATGGCGAAGTCGGATATAAAAAGCCGGGGGTATGATACTCACTTTCCCCGTTGGGATAGAAGCCGGGTTCAGTCTAAGGCGCACCCAAAGGTCATCTTCGAGTAGACTATTGGCATCTAATGTAATATTTTTATCTCCTTCTGCTTCAAAATAGGAGAACTCCCGTACACGGTATTGGTTATTTTCCAAATTGAATTGTGAAAATACATGCCCACACCAATCCTGAACAGAACAGGTAGTTTTTAGCGTTTTGCCACCATCCACCGGGGTAAACACCGATTGCATCATAGAGTAATCGTAAATGCCGGTATGATATCGGCGAACCGTATTGAGTTTCAGTACGGTGGACCGGTCGGCTCCGGCGGCGAGCGGATCATCTAATTTTACCTGCTTGCGTTTAGAAAAATCTTCGGTAACAAAAATATTTACCTGCTCTGCTTTTCGGATTTCTCCATAGCGTTCCTGTTCAACCGTATAAGTGGTGAGTTCTGCCTTGCCCTGATACCAGTAGTCGTTGAAAGCAATGGGGCCTTCGAGCATCGGAATACTGTTTTCTGATGCGGCGGCAGCATGGGCAGTTGTTCTTTTTGCATTATCCGAAGGGCGCTCCATGCACTGCGGATAGAGGAAGATCAGGGCTGCGAGGAAGCATATATTTTTCATAGTAAAAAACTGTATGCGATATGAAATTAATGTTGACAGCTAAGGTAATTATTTTACGCGAAGTTTTCAGGTAGAATGGGGTATATGTAATAAACTTTACGAGCAGAAAATTTTTTGGAGAAAAATAGCATTGATAACCAATGAATTAGGACAGCCAAAACCTTTGTATTCATAAAGTCTAATAAAATTTACTTTGCCTACCGCAGCGTTGTCCCCACCAATCTCAAGAACTCCTCTCTGGTTTCCACGTGTTTGAATTGACCGGTAAAGGCAGAAGTAGTAGTGACGCTGTTTTGTTTTTGTATCCCCCGCATCATCATGCACAGGTGGCAGGCTTCAATGACCACCGCTACTCCGAGGGGTTTTAATACTTCCTGGATGGTATCGCGTATTTCCAACGTAAGACGTTCCTGCACCTGTAATCGGCGGGCAAAGACATCCACCACGCGAGGGATTTTGCTCAACCCTACAATGTAGCCATTTGGAATATAAGCAACGTGCGCTTTTCCAAAAAACGGGAGAATATGGTGCTCACACATAGAATATAATTCTATGTTTTTGACGAGTACCATTTCGCTGTAATTTTCTTTGAACATAGCAGAGCGCAGTATGGAAGCCGCGTCCTGTGTATAACCCTGGGTCAAAAACTGCATAGATTTGGCTGCCCGATGTGGTGTCTTTTCCAAACCCTCCCGGGTAATGTCTTCCCCAAGCCCGGTCAGAATTTCAGAAAAATGGCTCTGGAGTTGTTCCGTTACCACATCGTCATAATAATCTTTCTTACTGTATGCCATAGTATTCTGCGTATATCGTATCTGTTTCCCAAAGCCTGATCAAATGAAGTTGGCAGGGTTGTCCCACCAAAGCTGCTTCTAAGCGTTGCCAGATCAATATAACAATATTTTCAGAGGTTGGTTGCATCCCTTTGGGTAGAAAGTCACCGTCTAAGTTCAGATTCTTATGATCTATTTGATCTATGACTTGCTGCTTCATGTAAGTACTCAGCAACTTGGCATCCATGACAAAACCCGTAACCGGATCGGGATGACCTTTTACGGTGACGTGCAAAGTGTAGTTATGTCCATGCCAGTTTTTATTGGAGCACTTGCCAAATACGGCAAAGTTTTTTTCTTCTGACCATCCTTCTACCCATAGTTTGTGGGCAGCATTGAATTTTTCTATTCGAGAGAGATAAACCATAAATAATAGTGTAGTAATGAATTTATGTAAATGTTGATTGGTACCCTATTATGCTTGAATCATCAGATGCATAATTTAAGCGATACAAATTTAGGGCTGCAAAGGTAAAGATATTGCCGGGTTGCGCCCGAAAATATTTCATAATGCTATCTTAACGTTTTAGATCATAACTTTTAGATAGCACTTTACAATAGAAATAGCTCACCCCGTTTTCCACCACAGTAAAAAAAAGTTACAAGTTTTTAGATGAAAATGAATTTATTCCCGCGTTAGTTATCATTTTTTCTTGTATATTTGCCCCTATTTTTTCACAAACCACTCCCGCCGTTTGTAGGGTGAGGGGTACCCGTTTTTTGTTTTAACGGGATAAAACATTGATTATCAATGATTAATATCACTTTTCCCGATGGCAACATTCGTCAGTATGCCGTCGGAACCACTGCTATGGAGGTGGCTAAATCCATTAGCGAAGGGCTGGCACGGGTTGTGCTGGCTGCTAAAATGAATGGAACGGTCATTGACTTGGCCCGCCCCATTTCAAATGATGGTAACATCACTTTTCTGAAATGGGAAGACAAAGAAGGCAAACAAACCTTCTGGCACTCATCAGCACACTTGTTAGCGGAAGCTTTAGAAAATCTTTATCCGGGTACCAAGTTTGGTATTGGCCCGGCTATTGACAATGGCTTCTACTACGACGTGGACATGGGTGACCGCACATTGACTCCGGCCGATTTTCAAAAGATTGAGCAAAAGGTATTGGAACTGGCGCGCAATAAAAGTGCTTACGAACGGCGCGAAGTTGGAAAAGCCGAAGCCATTCAATACTTTACCGAAAAAGGGGATGAATACAAACTCGAACTATTAGAAGGTTTAGAAGATGGATACATTACCTTTTATCAGCAAGGTAATTTTGTTGACCTTTGCCGTGGGCCGCACATACCCAGTACAGAGCCTATTAAGGCAGTAAAGGTTACGAATTTAGCAGGCGCATATTGGCGCGGTGATGAAAAGCGAAAACAACTGACCCGAGTATATGCTATTACTTTTCCAAAACAAAAAGAATTGGATGAGTACCTGCTGATGATTGAGGAAGCCAAAAAACGCGATCATCGGAAATTGGGTCAGGAATTGGAATTGTTTATGTTCTCTGAAAAAGTGGGAGCCGGACTTCCGCTTTGGATGCCTAAAGGCGCTGCCTTGCGTTCGCGTTTGGAAGACTTTCTGAAAAAAGAACAAATCAAGCGGGGGTATCAACCAGTTATTACACCACATATTGGCTCTAAAAAATTGTATGTTACCAGTGGCCACTGGGAAAAATACGGCAAAGATTCTTTCCAACCTATTTATACACCACAGGAGAATGAAGAGTTTATGCTTAAACCGATGAACTGCCCGCACCACTGCGAAATTTACGGACACCGACCGCGCTCCTATCGCGAGCTACCCGTTCGGTTTGCAGAGTTTGGCACCGTGTATAGATATGAGCAATCCGGCGAATTACACGGCCTTACCCGGGTTCGAGGCTTTACACAGGATGATGCGCACATTTTTTGTACAGAAGATCAGATTAAAGAAGAGTTTCTGGCGGTATTGGATTTGACGCAGTTTGTTTTGGCTAAAATGGGTTTTGATAAATTTACGGCACAAATCAGCTTGCGTGACCCGGAGAATAAAGCCAAGTACATTGGCACGGATGAAAACTGGCAAAAAGCAGAACAGGCCATTATTGATGCGGCCAAAGAAGCCGGGCTAAGTACGGTAACAGCATTGGGCGAAGCAGCTTTTTATGGCCCCAAATTAGACTTTATGGTAAAGGATGCTTTGGGACGTTCTTGGCAGTTAGGTACCATTCAGGTGGATTATAACCTGCCGGAGCGTTTTGACCTGACCTATATCGGATCGGATAATCAACAACACCGCCCGGTCATGATTCACCGGGCACCATTTGGAAGCATGGAGCGATTCACGGCAGTACTCATTGAACACTGTGCCGGCAAATTTCCCCTGTGGCTTACCCCCGATCAATTTGCTATTCTGCCGGTGAGCGACCGTTTTGTAGAATATGCCTTTCAGGTAAAACAGCAACTTGAGACACAGGAGTTACGCGGATTTGTAGATGACCGAAACGAAACCATCGGACGAAAAATCCGCGATAATGAACTCAAACGTATTCCGTATTTACTGATCGTTGGTGAAAAAGAGCAGGAAGCCGGAACTATTAGTGTTCGTAAACAGGGTGACGGCGACAAAGGCGCCATGAGCATTGATGCATTTGCAGAAGAAGTGAATGCCGCAGTTTAAAATTCCTTGTTGGTTTTTATGATAAAAAAAGAGGTGTTTATAGGATGTAATGGATATTATGTTAAAGGGGTAATTTCCTGGCTGAATACAAGTGCTGTGCTATCAGCACTTGTATTTTTATTGTCTATACCACAGCAAGGATGGGCGCAGCCATTATTTACCGTAGAAAGACTTCCGGCCATTATCAATTCTCCTTACGAAGAAATTACTCCGGTACCCAATCGGGAAGGGAATATTTTATTTTTCACCAGAGTGGGGTATCCTGAATTTGATCAAACATTATTTTTAGATACGGTAGATTGGGCTAAAAAATTAAAGTCGGGGCCATACCGAACTTTTCTGGCTTCGGTCTACACTGAAATTGCGGGATACGGCATTAGTGACCCAGAGCGTTCAAAATTCAATCAGGATGTATGGATGGCCGTGGGTGATTCTGCCAAGTTTACCACAGTAGAACACCCCGGCCCGCCACTCAATAATGCGCTTCCGAATAGTATTGCAGCCATTACGCCTGATCCTAATGCCTATTATTGTATCAATCAATTCAAGCGGGCAGGTGATATGGAAAAGGGGTTTTCAGTCATTAGATACCGACCAGACAGTTTGCTTTGGCAATTTCCGGAACCAGTCGAAATTGATGAATATTATACGATTACTTCGGAAGTAAACCTGACCATGAGCTTCGACGGAAAGATATTGATACTTTCTGCTACCCGGTTTGATTCAAGAGATATGGATTTGTACGTGTGCTTTCGGCAGGGAGAACGACACTGGAGTGCACCGCAGAGTTTGGGTACAGTGGTTAATTCGCCGAAAAGAGAGACCACACCTTTCCTTTCAGAAGACCATACTTCCTTATTTTTTTCTTCCAATCGGGAGGGCGGCAACAATGATTTGTATATCTCTAAAAGATTGGATGATACTTGGAAGAACTGGACAACGCCCATTCGATTGGTAGAGCCGATCAATTCAAGTGCCGACGAGGCTCAACCCTATTTCAACATGAGTTCCGGCTATCTCTATTTCACCTCCAAAAGAGACGGGAATAGCGATATATACCGAACGCGATTGGCACCTCCACAACCAACGGAATTGCTGGTTAAAGGAAGGGTGATTAACAGAAAGACCAATGAGACCGTGTCAAATGCGCTGATACGATATGGTGCTAAAGGCGAACCGATGAATATCATCACTTCTGAAAACGGCTTTTACGAACTAAAAATACCGAAAGGTTTGACATTTGAATTGATGCCACAAAAGACCGGATTTGCAGGAAACATTGCGACAGTACTATTCCGCCGTGATTATTATTATTTTAGAGAACAATATGTAGATGTTTTCGTAGATCCTTTGGCAATAGATACTAAAATTGATTTGCGGCCCATTTATTTTGCGCAGTCGAAGTCAGAAATCCTGCCGGCATCTTACTCGGAATTAGAGCGATTGGTGGGGCTTTTACAGGAAAACCCCGGAGTGTATATTATGATAGAAGGTCACACGGACGACTTGGGGCAACCTGATGATTTAATAAAATTGTCAGACGCCCGTGCGCAATCTATTCGTGCCTATTTAATTAAATCTGGCATTGAGGAACAGCGCATCCAATCGAAAGGCTTTGGCGCTTTTAAGCCGCTTAATGATAACAGCACGGATGAATTTCGTGGTCTGAATAGGAGGGTGGAAATACGCGTAACAAAAACCGCTGTGACACGGGAATAATTCAAGAAAGAGTAAATGTTTCCCCTGTGGTATTATTTGTCCAATAGGTATAAATGCCCAGCATCAATGTTCCACGTGGAACATTAATGATAACAATATTTCAAATAATAATCCTTATGTTCCACGTGGAACATAATTTCGATAATTCAAAGCAAGAATGTTCCACGTGGAACACGAATTCTTTTTGAGTAAAAAACAACAATGCTGTTTTATAGTACCAATAATTCTTCATTAAGGGTAAGCCTCAAAGAGGCAGTAATGAAGGGCTTGCCCGATGACAATGGGCTTTTTATGCCCATTAAGATACCTGAACTGCCTAATGATTTTATCCAAACGTTGGATAAACATACCTTTTTGGATATATCCAAGCGGGTAGCAGAAACGCTGTTGCAGGGAGCTATACCTGATTTGGAACTGCAAAACATTATAGAGCAGGCCATTACTTTTCCTGCTCCTTTAGTAAAATTAGACAATGATACCTTTGTACTGGAGCTTTTTCACGGCCCTTCATTGGCTTTTAAAGATTTTGGTGCAAGGTTTATGGCCCAGACCATGTCATACTTTAATCGGAATGAAGACCGGGAATTAACTATTTTGGTGGCAACTTCTGGTGATACCGGAGGTGCAGTGGCAGCAGGATTTCACCGCACTCCGGGTATTCGGGTAGTGATACTCTACCCTTCCGGTAAAGTTAGTCCTTTACAGGAAAAACAATTGACCACAATTGGCGACAATGTTATAGCCCTGGAGGTGAATGGTACATTTGATGATTGCCAGGCATTGGTCAAAAAAGCCTTTTTGGATGCTGAGTTAACGCGACGCCATCGGCTGAGTTCTGCCAATAGTATCAATATCGCCCGGCTGATTCCACAGTCCTTCTATTATTTTGAAGCCTATAAACAAGTAATACCCTACGCAAGGCCCGTTGTTTTTTCTATCCCTTCTGGCAATTTTGGCAACCTGACAGCCGGGCTTTTGGCTAAGCGAATGGGGCTTCCGGTAGAAAAATTCATTGCGGCAACCAATATGAATGACGTGGTGCCGCAGTATTTAGCCTCCGGTGTGTATCAGTCGCGACCTTCCGTGCGAACAATCTCCAATGCAATGGATGTGGGTAATCCTTCCAATTTTGCCCGAATGAAAGATTTGTATGGTTCCACGTGGAACATGATGAAGGCTGATATTGTCGGACAATGTTATACGGATGCCGCTACTGAAATGGAAATCCGCAATACCCGATCTAAACACAATTATATCATTGATCCACACGGCGCAGTTGGGCTTTTAGCCCAAAACGACTATCGCGCAAAACATGACACAACTGCGCTTGGAATAGTACTTGAAACCGCGCATCCCGCAAAGTTTTTGGAGGATATGGAGCGGATTTTGGAAGAAAAAATACTAATACCGGAACGACTTCTGGTACTTGCTGATTTAAAAAAAGAAGCAGTATCCATGAGTACAGATTTTGAATCATTCAAAGCATGGTTGTTGAATCATTAATTTTCTTTACCTTTGCACTAATATCAGACACAGATAATTTCCAAACGTAAATTATGCGATACCAAACCACATCAACCATATTAATGGTGCGACCGGCTCATTTTGCATTTAATGAGGAAACCGCTGCCAATAATGCATTTCAATCAAAAGATGGAAACCTGACACCTGCCGCCATAAAGAAAAAAGCACAAGAAGAGTTTGATGAATTTGTCAAAAGATTACGTGCAGCAGGCGTAAACGTAATCGTAGCCAATGATTCCCTTGCGCCGATAAAACCTGATGCTGTATTTCCCAATAATTGGGTGTCTTTTCATCAGGAGGGGTATATAGTCACTTATCCGATGTTTGCACCTGTGCGCCGTCGGGAAAGACGCAGAAAAGTGTTAGAAGCGGTTACAGACGCAGGGTTTGTTTACGAAAAACGGATGCAATTTGAAAAAGAAGAAAAGAAAGGCATCTTTTTAGAGGGGACGGGCAGTATTGTGTTTGATCATAAAAATCGGTTAGCGTATGCTTGCCGAAGCCCCCGCACAAATTCTGAATTATTGACCAAACTATGCCGACTTATGCAATATCGACCAATTGTATTTGATGCAGCAGACGCTCAGGGAATGGCCATTTATCATACCAACGTACTGATGGCAATGGGTGATACCTTTGTCGTAGTTTGTTTAGATGCAGTCAAAAATGTTTCAGAACGGATAATATTGGAGCAGCTATATAAAGAAACTAAAAAAATGATTATTGCCATTACCTTAGATCAAATGAATGCCTTTGCCGGAAATATGCTCCAGGTACGAAGTAGTGGTACGGGGGGAGATACCTGGTTAGTGATGTCTGAACGGGCACATAAATCTTTAACGCAGTATCAAATACACCAATTAGAGCAACACACTAAATTGTTGCATAGCCCTCTTTACACCATTGAGGGCTATGGTGGTGGCAGCGCCCGTTGTATGATGGCGGAAGTATTCCCTTCGGTGTAAAATAAAGTACTCAAATATACTCAACTCCTCAATTCCTCAACTCCTCAATGACATATTCTTTTTCTAATGATTTTTATTATAATGCCTTATTAGATGCAAACCTAAGCGGGCTGGAGCATATTTATGCCGAATTTCGCCAACCTTCTATCCGGGCTGTGGCCCATGCCGGTGGCACTTATGCTGATGCAGCTGTGTTTTTTATGACAGCTTTGCAGGAGATAGCGGCATTATTTCGGCAAAAGGAAATTCAAAAAGAGGAGGAAAATAACACAGAAATATCGGATACATTCGTTTATGCCGCAGCAGATAAACCTCCTTTTTTTCAGCAATTAGAAACATTGGCGCTGGCACATTATAAGGATTGGCTTTTAGAGAGAGGACAACAACCAATGGGTGATGTAACAGATGAAGCAGCAGAAAAAGAAACAGCGCAGGAAGAAATCGAAATAACAGATGCCAAACCGCAAAACAATTCGGACAATAAAAACGTGGGTGATAATCCAGCCGAAACTGTGTCCGAAACAGTTGCATCGCTACCGGAGGAGGACGAAAATAGTATTTCAACTATATTGCCTGAACCGGAAAAATTGCGCTTAACCCGAAGCAAAATTTATGCGTGGAAAAAAATGGCCCTCCTGCCGGAAAAAACAATAACTACTTTACAAAATGCAATTCAGGGTGATAAGTTATCCGAAAATACTGGTGTAAAAGCATTGTCAGATGCTTTTAAATTGAATATAGATTTTGGGACAAATTTACCGGCGTGGGTAATAGAGGCTTTAACGGATAAACACGGATATACCCTTTGGAAACACACACAAAACCTTGAACGCCGGATTAGTGCCGGATTACCCATTATAGCAGCTCCGCGAAGAATACACCGTACCGAATATGTAGCCCGGTTTATTTTTATGATCCTGTTAACGGGCTGCATAGCTTGGATATTTTGGCCAAGAGGCTCCAAAGCCGCAAAACAAGCCTATAAAGATGTATTTGCACCACCGGAAAGTATTATGGCTGATTTGGAGCAGCGTTATGGCCCTGACCTCGCATTTGATTCCTTAACCACTCGATCACCATCCTGTATGGCAGTCTTGCAGCAGGCAGACAAAGATTATCAAAAGAAAAATTACCTCGATGCTTTGTCACAGATAGGAGATTTATACGAAAATGGGGATCCTTTGTGCCAGTCAGATGCCTTGTTTTATATGGGTATTATATTTCTTCAGTTGGAAGAACCCGGTAAAACTATTGCCTGTTTCGCAAAGATTGAAGATTTAGAACGATATGGAGAAGATATATACTGGTATCAGGCATTGGCTTTTGTGAAGAAAGCTGAAGCAGACCCTGATAACGTAAAAATTGCCCGGAAAGCAGTAAAACAGGCCATTGCCAACACACAAAACCCCGAACGCCGCGAACAAGCAGAAAAAATATTGCTAAAGTTGGGCACCACCCAAGAATAATCTATGAATTTTATACCAAAATATTTTCCTGAATTGAACGCGGAACAACAAGACCAGCTGGCCCGACTGACACCGTTATATGCCGAATGGAATTCAAAAATAAATGTAGTATCCCGGCAAGATATCGAAAACCTCGAAGAACGGCATATTTTACACTCGTTGGCCATTGCCAAAATGATTACGCTTAAACCCGGAGCGGCCATATTAGACCTTGGTACCGGTGGCGGTTTTCCGGGTATTCCTTTGGCGATTGTTTTTCCTGAAACACATTTTACTTTGATAGACGGGACGGGTAAAAAAATTCATGTGGTACAGGAAATTGTGAATGCCCTTGGATTAAAAAATGTGACTGCCCGGCAGACACGAGTAGAAGAACTAAAACAACCTGCTGCTTTCGATTTTGTGGTGACTCGTGCCGTAACCACGATTGATAAACTCTTGGGTTGGAGCCAACGACTGTTGAAAAAAAAACATCAACACGCCTATCCTAACGGAATTATTGCGTTAAAAGGAGGACGTTTGGACGGAGAACTTAAATTGCTGCCCGGGAAATATGAAGCGTATACCGAAATCTTCCCCATTGATCGGTATTTCAAAGAATCCTTTTTCAATGAAAAGTATGTCCTGTACGTACAAGGATAAAAACAAACGGTTTGCTGGATAAAACTTTAAAAATAAACCCATAATCAATTGATAATCAAATAATTTTAAATATATAAATTAAATAATATGTTAAATGGAAAAGTTGCGCTAATTACCGGAGGATCACGGGGTATTGGCGAGGCCATTGTTCGGAAATTTGTAGAATATGGTGCATTTGTTGCATTTACTTACGTCTCTGCCGGTTCTGCCGAAAAAGCAGCAGCCTTAGTAACAGAATTGGGCGAACGCGCCAAAGCTTACCAAAGCGATGCCGGTAATTATACACAGGCAGCAGCACTGATACAACAGGTAGTAAAGGATTTTGGTAAATTAGATATTGTAGTAAACAATGCAGGTATCACGCGGGATACGCTCATGCTGCGCATGACGGAAGAGCAATGGGACCAAGTAATTGAAACCAATCTTAAATCCGTATTCAACATGACAAAACATGCGCTTAAACCTATGATCCGCACAGGAGGCTCCATTATTAATATGAGTTCCGTTGTAGGGGTGTTTGGCCAGCAGGGCCAAGCCAACTACGCTGCGTCAAAAGCAGGAATTATCGGGTTTTCGAAATCCATAGCCAAAGAATATGGATCGCGCAATATTCGCTGTAATGCCGTAGCACCAGGTTTTATATCAACCGAAATGACCGCAGCCCTTGATGATAAAACTCGGGAAAGTTACCTTGCTTCCATCCCGCTCAAACGCTTAGGCTCGGGAGATGACGTAGCCAACACCTGCGCTTTTTTGGCATCAGATATGGGAGCGTATATTTCCGGACAGGTAATTTCGGTCTGTGGAGGGCTGAATTGTTAGAAGTTTTATGTAGCAGATACCCTGATGAATAAGGAAATAAACAAGGTATGGACAAGATTGCTAAGAGAATTTTTTTTAATAATATCACCCATTTTGCTCCGAACTTACCGAAAAAATGGGTGATGTTATTAAAGTTATTTTGCTAATTTCATTTAAATGGATAACCAATAAAGGAAACTGGAGTAACTATCCAGCCAGTCTGACTTCATTTTTCAGAAATCAGAATAAATAACTGTTTTTTATTGAATTAATTTAATTTCAAGAATATAATTCTTAAATTTCGTTAAATCAAATGCATAAATAATTGATAAAATAGTTAAAAATCTTCAAAAAATGACTGGCTGGATAGTTACAAACTGGACAATAAAAAATTAAGAAAAAAACATTTTAAATAAATTGAGGCCCGCAGTGGACTCATTGAATTGCTTCTCTTCTTCAGAGAAAAATGTCTGCTTCCCTTTTTCTTTTTTCTTTTTTCCTTTTTCTTTTTTGGAAGATTGTTTTACCTCTTCGGTGGGATGGAGAATGTGAAAATCATTAACTTCCCCATTTTTGTGAGAAAAAGAATCGTGTTTCATCGTATTAAAATTAAAAATTAAGATGTTTATTAATTAGATTAAACGAACTTTTTGAGCCGTCAATGTATTAGTCTCAAAAAGCGGGCAAACTTCCATGTTTTTTCACAATTATGTCAGCAGCATGACAAAATATTTCCTCTCCGCAATTTTATTCCTCCTATGGCTGGCTGGTTGTAGCCCTGTTCGACCAATTGGTGCTTTTAACGCCGAAAATACACCTGCTGCGCCCGACTATTCCAATTTAAAGAATTGGGCTGCTCATCCGCACAAAAAAGACCCCGCCGACAGGGTACCCTGCTCTGGTATTAAAGATGAACAGCTGACGGCAGTGGCAGATGTTTTTTTTCTTTATCCTACCACCTATACCGGCTCAGAGAAACACCAAAAAATGTGGAACGCCTCCACAGAGGATCAAAAAACCAATGAAAAAACGGATGATACGGCTATCCTGTTTCAATCTTCTATTTTCAATGGTGCTGGCCGTGTCTTTGCACCGCGCTATCGGCAAGCCCACATTCATAGTTTTTATACCACAGACAAGGCTTCCGGCAAACAAGCAATTGAATTAGCCTATTCAGATATACGAGTGGCTTTTGAATATTATCTAAAACATTGGAACAATGGCCGCCCTTTTATCATTGCAGGACACAGTCAGGGCGGCCTGCACGCGATGTCATTACTCAAAGAGGTCATTGAAAAGTCTCCACTTCGCAAACAATTGATTGTGGCCTATGCCGTTGGTTACCCGATACCCAATGATTTTTTTCAATTTCTAAAACCCTGCCAAGCGCCTGATGAAACCGGGTGCTTTTGTACCTGGCGCACTTTCGAGCGGGGTTATGCCCTGAAAAAAGCCCATGAAACCAACGTTATCTGCACCAATCCGCTGACGTGGACCACTTCAGAAAGGCAATACGCTCCACAGTCACTCAATAAAGGTGCCGTAGTGAGACCTTTTTGCGCCATCTACCCCGCTTTTTCTGATGCAGAAATATGCAAAGGAGTACTAATGGCTAAAAGGCCCAAATTTCCAGGCAGTGCTTTACTGCGCACCCATAATTATCATCCGGGTGACCTGAACTTTTATTACATGAATATTCGGGAAAATGCACAAAACCGGGTAAAAGCATATTTGATGGGCCAGCAAACAGAAGGGCAAAAAGAGTAAAAACGGCATCAAAAAAGAAACCTTGCCAAAATATTCAGGGAAAACCCGAAGATTTGACAAGGTTTATCAGCTTGCTGCCCAAACGGCGATACTATTCTTTTAAAGGTCCTTACTATTCAGTCAAGGCAATCGTGTCGGGTAATTTTACACTGTATTGTATATTGTTGCCAAAATTAACCCGACATCATTAATTGGACTGATTACTTACTGACCTCTGATTACTTACTGACCTCTGATTACTTACTGACCTCTGATTACTTACTG